>OJOM01000009.1_pt1 | contig 195541 bp, 168 predicted proteins | sample 1598231 | NCBI WGS metagenome assembly OJOM01 (sample SAMN03922465, study PRJEB24848) | human gut metagenome | isolation source: stool sample | host: Homo sapiens | place: Germany | collected 2010-11 | reverse complement strand
AAGGCAGCAGGCACGAGAGCAGCATCACTCCCAGCAAAGCCATCCGGTTAAAACGGTGGAAAGTTTCTTTACTGAGCAGCAGACGGTAGAACAGATAGAACATCGCCAGGCAGACAGCCGACTTGAGTATATAGACTAAAAAGGTTCCCATAGGCAGACGTGTTTTATTGCGGTTTTTCGTTCTGTCTCTCTTCCACCTGACGGATGAGTTCCTTGAGTTCTTCCACTGAGATGTCTTCCTCTTTCACCAGCGAGGAAACAGCCCCCAAGAAAGAGTTGTTGAAATATTTGGAGATGACTCCACGCAGGGTTTTCCTCCGGAACTCCTCTTCCGACACTACGGCATGATACTGGTAGGTATTACCAAACGCGGTATGCGACAGGTACCCCTTATCTTCCAGTCCCCTTACAATGGTCGACAGGGTATTGAAGTGCGGCCGGGGTTCTTCGTAAAGTTCCACCAGCTGTTTGACGAACATCGGACCTTTCTCCCAGAAAAATCCCATGATTTCTTCTTCTTTGGCAGTAAGTGTTTTCATATCCGTTTCAATTGGTTACTGCAAAGAACTAAAACTTTTAGTTGATAAACTAATTTTTATAGTTAATATAACTAAAGAGCATAGTTATATAACCATATAGAGCTTTCAATACCTTGAAACGGCTTTCATAATACTATTTCCTAATCAGTTCTGCGGATATCATTAATAATCACATCAATCAAAGGGTAACTTTCCATATTCACTAATATACTCATCACGAAGTATAGAAGGCATCTCATCCTCAGAAAATGAATCAATTACTTTAAAATCTGCAATGTGATTACGCAAATTCCTACGAACGGCGACATCCTCCAACTCCTCACGCCTGGCTTTGCTCAATGCACAAAACTCTTCTTCCTGTTCAATACCGCAATATCGCCTTCCACACAAATTAGCTGCAATCCCCGTAGTACTACTACCGGCAAATGGGTCAAACACCCACGCATTTTCATTTGTTGATGATAGAATGATACGTGCCAACACCGATAAAGGTTTCTGAGTAGGATGCTTTCCGCATGACTTCTCCCAACGTCCAATGGCAGGTAGTCTCCAGACATCCGTCATCTGCTTATTATCATTAACGGTTTTCATTAATTCATAATTATAAATGTGTGGCACTTTCTTCAGCTTCCGCGCCCATATAATGAATTCCGTACTATAAGTAAAAAATCTACAAGATATATTTGCCGGTGGATTTGTTTTCTGCCAGGTTATCACATTCAGAATCTTATACCCAAGCTCTGTCAGACAATTAGCTACAGAAAATATATTATGATACGTTCCACTAATCCAAATAGTCCCATTGTCCTTGAGTTTCTCACGACACAAGCGTAACCATTCCCTATTAAATGCCTGAACCTCTTCCGGAGATCTGGATTCATCCCACTTTCCTTTGTTTACACATACCACCTTACCCGATTGCAAACTAATCCCCCCATCGGACAAAAAATAAGGTGGATCAGCAAAGATCATGTCAAACTTAAAATCAAACTCTTGCAACAGTTTAAATGAATCTCCTTTAGCTAGCAGAAAATCGTTATTTGCCGATTTATAATAAGGTTCAATCATAGAATTTTAATTATTAAGCCATTAAGCCACCACCGCCTTCCCCTTTATTAGCATAGGCAGACTGCCATCCTGTCTGCCCCATAATACTAATAGATTTGGGAGGTCTCAAATGCTTTTTATCATTACAAATAGCAGTAAACGGACATTCCGTAAGTTTCTGACCACTCGGCAAAGCTCTGACATATTCCGTATTCTGCATTGCAATAAAACCTTCTTCATCTTCACAAGGCATACATTTCCTCACTATAGAGGCAGGAACCCTTCTAATCCCTTGTTTATAACACACCTGGCAGGTCGTATTTCGAGAAGAATGCCATTTAAAGACATGCCCATTAGGGCAAGCAAAAAAGATAAGGCTCTCTTTACAGAACTGACGTCCCACTACGTTATAAACAAAATAATCCATCAGACAAGGACTTGAGATACTTTCTTGTGGATATTTTTGCGTCCAAATTTCCCACACACGCCGCCATGCAGCAGCATTCATCTCATCAATATACTCATATTGATAACAGAAAATATCCAAGAAACTAGAAACTAACGGGATAGCTGTCCGAATAATACCGGTTCTCAGCGCAACTTTAATCGTGTTCACATCACTGGCCACATTGATACGTTCAAAACCCGTCACATTTTGCCAGATACCCAATACCACCATATCCCGCACAAACATATCTGCCTTCTTATTACCATAACCCGCATTACAAGCTATCAGGTCATTGCGCAATGTATAAATATCCCGATTATATTTTTCAAGAAGTTCATACGGTGTACATTTATGCGTAAGAAGGAACTGCGCAATATTAGTCGCATATTTCAATCGCTTATCATTCTGTGACAATGCTCCCACATCTATTTTTTTCAGAAAATCCTCCGGATCAGCCAGGATATTGTTTTCATCAAAAATAGCATTGTCACATTCAAACACATCTGCCAGAAATGAGAAACTACGTGATCCCCTGAAATCCTGATTTGCAGTCAAAAAGCGCACACGACATACATCTTCATCCGAAAGTCCACACGTGTCATAAATCGAGGTAAATGCCTTTCCTTTAGTCTGAATAAAAATAAAATGCAGCGCATCAGCTACCTTTTCGCAGATATATTCGTCTATCTCACAATTCAGAATTTCTTTATGATATTTGTGCCAGAATTTATGAAAGTCCGAAAAATAATCAAACTTGTTACCAAACTTTTCAATCGTTCCAATATCAGGATGAGTGGTATAAAGAAACTCATTAATCTGTTGCACAATTTTTCTTGCACCTTCAATATCTAATTGCGGATGACTATCTATTATATCTTTCAATGACTGGCAGAACGCAGTAAATTCTTTCATTTCTCAAGCCTTTATCAGGTTAATAAAATCTTGCATATTTGTCAGGTTATATATACTTGGAATAATATTGTACGCCTCTTGAAGCTTATTCCTTGCACTTTTCCATCCAATTCCATCAGTAATCCATACAAATTCAAAACCAGAAACAGAATTAATTTTAGGTGCAATATCTGAATAAGAACGAGCTACCTCATTCAGTTTTGAACCTCCAGAGCTATAGAAATTAACTTCTATCAAAAAAATCTTTTGTTCCGTCTCAATAACAAAATCAAAACGCTTTTCGTCATCTCCCAGTACCTTTGATATAGCAGGCCACTCACTAGAATAAACTTCCTGCCGATAACTTATCCCCTGATTGTCAAATACATGAGCTATCATATTTTCCATTACATGACCACTTCTATTTTTACGGGCATTAGTGTCCAACCCTGTCTCTATACCAAATACATAATCCACCAGATTCTTTATCTTCTGCTGTTGAAAAACTTCCGTAAGCCCCGTATCATTCAGAAACTCCATCACACCATCTACAGAATCAAACAAAGAATCCAGCACGACACACTGACCCTGCGAATCAAGTACCACCTTTTTCCCTTCACTTCTAACGGCAATAAGAATATCCATTACCTTAAAAGCCGCTCGATCTCTTTTCCATATAGTCTCCACAGCTCGACGCATATCGGACGCACCAATTAAACTATTGAGCATGCAAAGACTAAGTTTTATATCCTCCACATTCAGTGAAATCTTATCAAAATCACAGAAGAAATCAAGAGTCTGATTTGTCTCTTGAAGCTGAGACATAAACAAGTTAAAATCTTTCATTGGTGTCATGCAAATAATCTTAATTCCAACGGCTGTTCCTGAACTATTTTCTTTGTCAGAATATAATTATGCACAAGGATCTCTGTCAACTTTCCGCGCTTGTTCGGATTCGCATTAATACTTCTTGAAGCCCATACCCGGTCTATGGTATAATTCCGGTACAGCTTATCGAAGAAATTATCATCCTCATCCTTGCCTTTGCAATCAGAGTTGCTAAGCATAAATGAAAACCCCGCTTCATGTATTTTGTCACAATAAGTTTTCAATCTAATTTGTGCTGTATCATTGAATGATTCTTTTGTATAATCATTAAAGCTGGAAGTATCACTTAACGGACGATAAGGAGGGTCAAAATAGAAAAACGTATTTCCCTCTGCATAGTCAAATGTATGCTCAAAATCACCTTGGCAGATTTCAACCCGTTGCAGTAGTTTACTATCCGCACGAATTGTTTCAGGATCACAAATTGTCGGATTTGTATATTTTCCAAAAGGCACATTAAAGGCTCCAGACTTATTCACCCGGTAAAGTCCGTTAAAACAGGTTCTGTTCAAGAAGAAAAAAAGTGTTGTATTCTCTATTGAATCCAGATTTTTCTGATTATACCTTGCCCGTGCAGCCATAAAAAACTCTTTCCGCGCCTCTTCGGTATCAAGTCTAAGATATTCCTTCTCCACCTGTTGTAACGATACAATCAAATCCTCCGGGAAATCTCTAACTGTTCGATAACAACAGATAAGATCCGGATTAATGTCATTAATGACCGCACGTTTGATATTCGGATAACGTTGTAACATATAGAAGAGCATTGCTCCTCCACCCACAAAAGGTTCTATATAAGTAACGTCTCTACAATTATCAAAGTCAGCTGGTAACAAAGAGTCCAGTTGTTCGATGAGTTGGCTCTTACCTCCAACCCACTTGATAAAGGGTTTCGCTTTCATTTCCAATATATTTACTTATGAACAAAAGTCAAGACTACCCCCATCTTTACGGTGTGAAAGGTTTCAGTGTATGAACCTCAGAATAAATATTTAACGGGATTGATCTCCCAGAATGTAATAATCTATGCAGATAGTGTGTAGTTTGACATATACAAAGATAGTGTATTCATTTATATTTTAAGTGAGAATGACAATAATTTTGAAACCAGATACGGTGTTTTAACTCCAAAGCTGGAAGAATTATGCCGGATTCTGTTGAATCATAATATAACAGAAGTAACGACGGAAAAACTCAGTATCCATGTAGTATCCGATTTTTTAAAACGAAAGTTCATTCAACCTAAAACGCAAGGCCGTTTGAATCAAAACGCAAGTACATTCGAACCCAAACGCAAGTGCGTTTAAACTAAAACACAAGTGCATTTGAACCAAGACGCAAGTGCGTTTTTTCACAAAAATACGCAAGTGCAAAAAGATGTGAAACCAGCAAACAGAAGCGTGTGGAAAAGCCTTAAAGTAAAGACCTCAAGCAATAACAAGGGAGAATGGAAGAAAAAACCATACTTACCTGATTTACAAATATTAAGCCATCAAATAAGCATAAACCAACAGCGGAAAGCTTGACGGGTTGACGGGTTGGCACCGGTTTTTCAAACTTCCTATATACAGGTGTGGAAAAATATAAGCGTTATATTTTTCCACACCCCGCGTATATATACTTTATAAAAATGCCTGCCAACCCCGACAACCCGTCAAGCACACGGCCGAAAACGGACAATAAAAAAACCTCCTTCACTTCATTTTTTCAGAAGCAAAGGAGGCATTCAAATTTCCGTATTCATTTAGAACGGCAGGTCGTCTTTCTCGTCTGTCATGGAGAAGTCGGCCGGAGCTGCATTTACCGGAGGGAATGGAGCTTCTACCGGAGGCATCTGAGGAGTGGCTCCCACACGTTCCACCTTCCATGCACGGATACTGTTAAACCAGCGTCCTTGCCATTCGCGGGCATCAATGTCGAACGATACGTTCAGTTCCTCGCCCACCTGAATATTAAACTGTTTGATTTTGTCGTCACCAAAGACATCAAAGCACATACGACGCGGATACTGGTCGTGTGTTTCGATGACATATTCTTGTACCTTCCATTCGTTGCCGTTCCGCGATGTACCGCCTTTCGGTTCCAGAACCGCAATCACTCTTCCTGCTAATTCCATAAATAGTATTTTTAAATTCGGTGACGAAATTACGACTTTCCATAGAAGAAAACTAATTTTTAAGACCTTTTTTTGTGGGGTATATGCAATCTTTTCGTAACTTTGGCAATTGGTTTAGAGCATCCGTAGATGCATTTAATAATAAAAACAGAACAAAAACAAATATAAAAACAGCTATGAAGTTTATCGTTTCAAGTACTGCTTTATTCAGTCATTTGCAGGCTATCAGCCGAGTAATCAACTCAAGAAATTCATTACCCATTCTGGACTGTTTCCTCTTCGAACTGAGAGACGGTACACTCTTTATGACTGCTTCGGACAATGACACTACGCTGTCTACTTCCATCGAAGTGAACGAATCGGACAGCGACGGCCGTTTTGCCGTTTCTTCCAAGACATTGCTGGAAGCATTGAAAGAGATTCCTGAGCAGCCGCTGAGTTTCCATATCGAACCCAGCAACATGGAAATCACCGTGGAATACCTGAATGGAAAATACAGTCTGATGGGACAGAATGCCGACGAATACCCGCAGGCACAGGCGTTGGGAAGCAATGCCGTACAGGTGACCATGGGAGCAGAAATCTTGATGAACGGCGTGAACCGCAGCATTTTTGCGACAGCCGACGATGAACTTCGTCCGGTGATGAACGGTATTTATTTCGACATCAGCACGGAAGACATTACACTGGTTGCTTCCGACGGTCATAAGCTGGTACGTTGCAAGACTTATGCCGCACGAGGAGCAGAGAAAGCAGCCTTCATCCTTCCGAAGAAGCCGGCCAACCTGCTGAAGAACCTGCTGCCGAAAGAACAGGGCGACGTACAGATTGGTTTTGACGACCGCAATGCCATGTTCACTCTCGAAAACTACCAGATGATTTGCCGTCTGATTGAAGGACGTTATCCGAACTATAATTCTGTCATTCCGCAGAACAACCCGCACCGTGCCATCATTGACCGTGCGCTCTTCATCAGTGCCCTTCGCCGTGTATCTGTGTTCTCTTCACAGTCAAGCAGCCTGATCAAGCTGAGCTTGTCGGAAAACCAGATGAAGATTTCTGCACAGGACATCGACTTCTCTACTTCGGCCGAAGAAACCATCGCTTGCCAGTATGGCGGCAACCCGATGAGCATCGGTTTCAAGTCGTCGTTCCTGATTGACATACTGAACAACATTTCTGCACAGAACATCATCATCGAACTGGCCGACCCGTCACGCGCTGGTGTCATCGTGCCTGAAGAACAGGAGGAAGACGAAGACCTGCTGATGCTGCTGATGCCGATGATGCTGAACGACTAATCATTTTTTGTTACACACAGACTCATGAAACTGAACTTGAAAAATCCGCTCGTGTTCTTCGACCTGGAGACTACGGGCACTAATATTAATACAGACCGTATTGTAGAAATCTGCTACTTGAAGGTTTATCCTAACGGCAACGAAGAGGCCAAAACCTTGCGCATCAACCCGGAAATGCACATCCCGGAGGCATCGACTGCCATTCATGGCATTCACGACGAGGATGTGGCCGACTGCCCTACTTTCAAGGAAGTGGCAAAGGACATTGCCCGCGACATTGAAGGAGCCGACATTGCCGGCTTTAACTCCAACCGCTTCGACGTGCCGGTGCTGGTAGAGGAATTTCTCCGTGCTGGTATCGACATCGACCTGACCAAACGGAAGTTTGTCGACGTGCAGGTGATTTACCACAAGCTGGAACAGCGCACGCTTTCGGCTGCCTACAAGTTCTACTGCGGAAAGAACCTGGAAGACGCGCACACGGCAGAAGCCGATACACGGGCTACCTACGAGGTGCTGAAGGCACAGCTCGACCATTATCCTGATGTGCTCCAGAACGACATCAACTACCTGTCGGAATATTCCAGCTACAGCAAGAACGTGGACTTTGCCGGAAGAATCGTGTATGACGACAATGGCGTGGAAGTGTTCAACTTCGGAAAATACAAAGGTATTCCGGTGTCGGAAGTGCTCAAGAAAGACATGGGCTACTACGGCTGGATTATGAACGGAGACTTCACGCTGAACACGAAGAATGTATTGACAAAAATCCGCCTGCGCGAAACGGGGCTGGTCAAGTAAACGGAAGGTAGCATGAATACACTACAAGGCAAAAAAATTGTACTGGGTATCACGGGTAGCATTGCGGCCTACAAGGCGGCCGTGCTGACACGCGGACTGATTAAGAAAGGCGCAGAGGTGCAGATTGTCATCACGCCGGCAGGAAAGGAGTTCATCACTCCCATCACGCTTTCGGCGCTGACCAGCAAACCGGTCATCAGCGAGTTTTTCTCACAGCGTGACGGCACATGGCACAGCCACGTGGATTTGGGATTGTGGGCCGACGCCATGGTCATTGCCCCGGCTACGGCTGCTACCATCGGAAAGATGGCGCACGGAGTGGCCGACAACATGCTGGTGACGACTTACCTGTCGATGAAGGCTCCGGTGTTTGTGGCTCCGGCCATGGACCTGGACATGTTTGCCCATCCTTCTACCCAGCATAACCTCGATATTCTGCGCAGCTATGGCAACCGGATCATCGAACCGGCTTCGGGCGAGCTGGCCAGCCATCTGGTAGGAAAAGGACGCATGGAAGAGCCTGAGAAAATCATCGAAGTGCTGGAAGCGTTCTTTGCCCGTCAGCAAGACCTGGCCGGACGGAAAATCGTCATTACCGCAGGGCCTACTTATGAGAAAATTGACCCGGTGCGCTTTATCGGCAATTACTCTTCCGGAAAGATGGGCTATGCCCTGGCCGAGGCGTGTGCTTCACGCGGAGCGGAAGTGGTGTTGGTGAGTGGTCCGGTTACCCTGCAGACGGTTCATCCGAACATTCATCGCATAGACGTGGAGAGTGCGGCCGAAATGCACCGCGCAGCTGCCGATGCCTTCAAGGATGCAGACGCAGGAATCTTGTGTGCGGCCGTAGCGGACTTCACACCGGAGCAGGTGGCCGACCAGAAAATCAAACGGGAAAAGGACGACCTGGTGCTGCGGTTGAAACCGACTTGCGACATTGCCGCTTCCTTAGGAAAGGAAAAACGTCCGGACCAGCTGTTAGTGGGATTCGCATTGGAAACTTGCGATGAGGTAAGCCACGCCCAGGATAAGCTGGCACGCAAGAACTTTGACTTCATCGTACTGAATTCGCTGAATGACAAAGGAGCCGGTTTCCGTTGCGACACCAACAAGATTACGATTATAGACCGCGCTGAAGCTGTTTCCTACCCGTTAAAGCGCAAGCAGGAAGTGGCTGAAGACATTGTGGATAAACTTTCCAGTCTGTTTCATTCCTAAACCGTTATGCTACAGTCTATCTTTATACAGAACTATGCCCTGATTGATAAGCTGGACATTGACTTTACGTCCGGCTTTTCGGTGATTACCGGTGAAACCGGCGCCGGAAAGTCTATTATCTTAGGGGCCATCGGACTCCTGTTGGGACAGCGTGCCGACGTGAAATCCATCAAGAAGGGGGCTTCCAAGTGCATCGTGGAAGCGACTTTCCGGATTGCCAACTACGGCATGGAACCGTTCTTTCAGGAGAATGACATCGAATTCGAGCCGGACGAATGTATCCTTCGCCGTGAAGTGTCGGCCAACGGAAAAAGCCGTGCTTTTATCAACGATACGCCGGCTTCGCTGGCACAGATGAAAATGCTGGGCGAAAAACTGATTGACGTGCACAGCCAGCACCAGAACCTGCTGCTGAACAAGGAAGGATTCCAGTTGAACATTCTGGACATCCTGGCACAAGACGAGCAGGCATTGTCGGCTTATCAGTCGGTATACCTTTCCTATAAGAAGGTAGCAAAGGAACTGGATGATTTCATCGCACAGGCTGAAAAGAGCCGTCAGGATGAAGATTATATCCGTTTTCAGCTGGAACAGTTGGAAGAAGCCGGACTGAAGGACGGAGAGCAGACGGAACTGGAGCAGGAAGCGGAAACCCTGAGCCATGCCGAAGACATCAAGGCCGGACTCTATAAAGCCAGTCAGCTGATTAACGGCGAGGAAGGCGGTACGGTTTCACTGACCAAGGAGTGCATGCAGACTCTTCAGGGCCTGACACAGGTATATGCGCCCGCTAAGGAATGGATGGAACGGCTGAACAGCTGCTACATTGAACTGAAGGATATTTCCCGCGAAATCGGCAATGCGGAGGAAGAAGTGGAATTCAATCCGGCACGTCTGGATTTTGTCAACGAACGGTTGAACCTGATTTATTCCTTGCAGCAGAAACATCGCGTGCAGTCGGTAGAAGAACTGATTGAACTGACGGAAAACTATCGCAGCCAGTTGAATGCCATCACTTCTTTCGACGACCGGATTGCAGAGCTGGAGGGAGAAAAGAAGAAATTGTATGCCGAGGTGCTACGTCAGGCCGAAAAGCTGACCGCGCTTCGTACACAGTCGGCACGGCACATTGAATCGCAGATGGAGTCCCTGCTCATTCCACTGGGTATGCCTAACGTGCGTTTTGCCGTGGAACTGACTCCCAGAAAGGAACCCGACAGCAAAGGGATGGACAGCGTGACGTTCCTGTTCTCGGCTAACAAGAACGGGGCACTGCAGAACGTGGCTTCCATCGCTTCGGGAGGTGAAATTGCCCGCGTCATGCTTTCACTCAAGGCCATGATTGCCGGAGCTGTCAAACTGCCGACCATCATCTTCGATGAAATTGATACCGGTGTGTCAGGTTCCATCGCAGAAAAAATGGCACTAATCATGCAGAACATGGGACGCCAGAACCGCCAGGTTATCAGCATCACCCACCTTCCCCAGATTGCCGCACGCGGAATTGCGCACTACAAGGTGTACAAGGAAGATACCGACACCGGGACCAACAGTCATATCCGCCGCCTGACGGATGAAGAGCGGGTGCAGGAGATTGCCCACATGCTCAGCGGTGCCACCCTGACAGAGGCTGCCGTACAAAACGCCCGTGCCCTGTTAGGCTTTAAACAATAACAAGAAACAAACAAGACCATGATAGAAAAGAACGATATGATTTTCGGCGTACGCGCCGTTATCGAGGCTATCCAGGCCGGAAAAGAAATTGACAAAGTATTAATCAAGAAAGACATCCAGAGCGACTTGTCGAAGGAGCTTTTCGCCGTGTTGAAAGATACGTTCATCCCCGTGCAGCGTGTACCGGTGGAACGCATCAACCGCATCACCAAGAAGAACCATCAGGGAGTGGTGGCCTTTATCTCGCCCATCACTTACCAGCGTACGGAAGACATCGTGCCTTTCTTGTTCGAGCAGGGCAAGAACCCGCTGCTCATCTTACTGGACGGCCTGACCGATGTGCGTAACTTCGGAGCCATTGCCCGTACGTGTGAATGTGCCGGTGTGGATGCCATCATCATTCCGTCAAAAAACAGTGTCAGTGTCAATGCGGATGCCATCAAGACTTCTGCCGGAGCCTTGCATACCATCCCGGTGTGCCGCGAGAACAACCTGACGAATACCATCAAGTTCTTAAAAGACAGCGGATTCAAGATTGTAGCAGCCACAGAAAAAGGTGACTACGATTACACCAAGGCCGACTATCAGGGTCCGACATGTATCATCATGGGTGCGGAAGATACCGGTGTGCCCTACGACCACCTGGCACTTTGCGATGAATGGATCAAGATTCCGTTGTTCGGCAACATCGAGTCACTGAACGTGTCCGTGGCAGCAGGTATCCTCATTTATGAAGCCGTGAAACAAAGAGGATTCGGAGAAGAATAAAACAATAAAACATACATACTACCATGAAAATAGGAAAAATTACCCTCGTGCTGACATGCTGTGGGATGGCTTTTCAGGCCGGAATGGCTCAGGAACTTCCCAAATGGGCCAACAAAGCCAGAAAAGCTGTGTTCTCTGTCATCACGTACAATAAGGAGAATCAGATTCTCAATACCGGAAACGGATTCTACATTGATGAAAACGGTACGGCTGTATCCGATTATACGCTGTTTAAAGGAGCCGAACGTGCCGTAGTCGTGACTGCCGATGGAAAGGAACTTCCGGTAGAATACATTCTGGGAGCCAACGATATGTACGACGTAGTGAAGTTCAAGACAGCAGCCGATAAGAAGACCGTAGCCTTGCAGCCGGCATCCCGTCCGGGAGCGGTAAGCGAAACGGTGTACGTACTTCCCTATTCTACCCAAAAGGCGACTTCGGGTACACACGGCACCATTTCCAAAATCGATACCATCAGCCACAACTCTTTCTACTATACCCTGGACATGAAAACGGGAGAAAAGACCGTAAGCTGCCCGGTAATGAATGCAGAAGGAGAAGTTGTAGCACTGATACAAAAGAACAGTGACAAGGAAAGCACATCAAGCTATGCCATCGGAATAGGCTATGCAAAGAGTCTGTCTATCACCGCTCTTTCAGCCAACGATTTTACACTGAATACCATCGGCATCAAGAAAGGATTGCCGGAAGACGAGTCTCAGGCACTGGTGTACCTGTACATGTCTTCTTCCAGCCTGCCTACAGAAGAATACCTGAACCTGCTGAACGAGTTCATCCAGCAGTATCCGAAAAACAGTGAAGGCTATTCCCGCCGTGCCCTTTGTTACATGGGATACGGTGACGACGCACACTATGCACTGGCAGAAAAAGACCTGCAAACCATGGTGGAAGTGAATGAAAACAAGGGAGACGCATACTATAACCTTTCCAAGTTGTTGTATAATTACGTGCTGGGCCTGCAGGGAGCCAAACCGTATGGCGACTGGACCATGGAACGGGCACTGAAGGAAATCAATACGGCCTTGGAGAACGACAAGCAGGGACTGTACTACCAGCTGCAGGGAGACATTTATTTTGCCATGCAGAAATATCCGGAAGCATTTGCCAGCTACGAAGCGGTCAACCGTTCACCGTTAGCCTCTGCCGCTTCTTTCTATGCCGCAGCCAAGACTAAAGAACTGATTGAAGGTGCTTCAAAGAAGGAAGCCATTGCCCTGATGGACAGTGCCGTGGCGAAATACAATCCTCCCTACGGAAAAGAAGCTGCTCCTTATCTGTACGAACGTGCCCGCATGAAAGCGGAAGACAAGCAGTTCCGCGAAGCAGTGGTAGACTATAATCTGTTCCACGACGCCATGATGGGCCAGGTATCGTCTGATTTCTATTTTATCCGTGAACAGGCTGAAATGCAATGCCGTATGTACCAGCAGGCCATCAATGACATCAACAAGGCCATTGAGATGGAACCGAAGAACGTGGAATACTGGGTAGAAAAAGGAAGCGTACATTTGCGGGTAAACCAGCCGGATGATGCCATGAAAGCCTTGAACAAAGCCATTGAACTGGACGCGAAGAACGCTGCTGCCTATCGTATGCTGGGTTACTGCCAGGTACAGCAGGGAAAGAAGAAGGAAGGTATGGCCAACCTGGAAAAAGCAGTAGAACTGGGTGACACCGTAGCCAAGAACCTGATTGAGAAATATAAAAAATAACTGACTGATATGCAGAACAGAGTCTGTCACCTTTTCGGCATCCGCTACCCCATCATTCAAGGTGGAATGGTATGGTGTAGCGGATGGAGACTGGCCTCAGCCGTAAGCAACGCCGGTGGATTGGGGTTGTTGGGGGCTGGTTCCATGCACCCGGAAACCCTGCGTGAACACATCCGCAAGTGTAAGGCAGCCACTGACCAGCCTTTCGGAGTCAATGTGCCACTGATGTATCCGGAGATTGAAACCCTCATGGAAATCATTCAGGAAGAAGGCGTAAAAATCGTGTTTACGTCTGCGGGAAATCCCAAGACATGGACTTCCAAGCTACAGCAGGCGGGCATCAAGGTGGCTCACGTGGTATCTTCCAGCCGTTTCGCCATGAAATGTGAAGAAGCCGGAGTGGATGCCATTGTGGCAGAAGGCTTTGAAGCAGGCGGTCACAACGGAAGGGAAGAGACTACCACTTTCTGCCTGATTCCGGCAGTCAGAAAGGTGTGCAGCGTGCCTCTTATTGCGGCAGGAGGAATTGTATCAGGCGAGGGCATCCTGGCCGCCGAAGCGTTAGGCGCAGAAGGGGTGCAGATGGGTACCCGCTTTGCCCTGACGGAAGAAAGTTCGGCGCATTTCAATTTCAAGGACCGCTGCCTACGATTGAATGAAGGAGATACCCTCCTGACGCTCAAGCAGCTTTCCCCTACTCGTCTAATTAAAAATGATTTCTACAAGCTCATTGAAGAAGCGGAACAGAAAGGAGCCTCAGCAGACGAACTGAAGGCTTTGTTGGGAAAAGGCCGGGCCAAGAAGGGAATCTTCGAAGGCGACCTCTACGAAGGAGAACTGGAAATAGGACAAGCTGCATCCCAGCTTCGCCAGTTGCAGACGGTGGATGAGGTGATGAAGGAGCTGGTAGAAGACTACCGGACAGCGCTTCGCCAGATGCAGGACAAACAGAGTTGGTAAATCTTTTGCATGCCAGGCATCGTAAGCCCTTACTTACAGACTTTTCAAGTTCAATAAATATCCTTTAAAATAAAAAGGCAAATGAAGATGACAGCGTAAAATCATCTTCATTTGCCTTTTTTATATGGGTTTCTGTATCTGATTTCATTTCTCATATTCCCTGAGAAACACTTGAACACAGATTCTACCCGGAAATGAAACACAGATGGAGGCTGTCTCAAAATAGAGAAATTGGACAGACATACTTATAATTTATAAGTTATAGTATAAAAATCTCCTGCTTTTAGCCATATCATTAGAGTAAACTAAGGCTGAAACAGGAGATTTTTTATTTCTAAGTTTCAATCTGTAATATTTTTACTTTTGCAATTCTATTTTGAGACAGCCTCTCTGCGTCCACCAGAATAAGCTTCTTCATTTATTGCGTTTCAAGAACAAAGAATTCGTAATGGTAGCGGGCAGTTCCTCCTGATAGTGGGTTACCATAATCAGGGTTTTATCCTTCCGTGCACAGAATGCCTCGATGACATCCTTCACCAGCCGGCGGTTACGCATATCCAGTCCGTGCAACGGCTCGTCCAGAATCAGTAGTTCCGGGTCTTTGACAAACGCACGGGCCAGCAGCACCATACGCTGCTCTCCGCTGGAGAGTTGCAGGAAACTACGGTCTTTCAGGTCAGCAATGCCGAAAATATCCATCCACCACACACACGTATCTACATCCTTCTCCTGTGTCTTGCGGTACAGGCCAATGGAATCATGCAATCCGCTGGCTACAATGTCAATGGCCGGTAGGTTCTTCAGATAAGCGCGGTGCATTTCGGGACTCACATAACCGATGTGCTTCTTGATTTCCCAGATACTCTCGCCGCTACCGCGTTTGCGACCGAACAAAGAAATATCGCAGGCATAGCTTTGCGGATTGTCGGCGCAGATCAGGCTCAGCAAGGTGGACTTCCCTGCCCCGTTTTCGCCACTGAGCGCCCACTTTTCGCCGCATTTCACCGTCCAGTCGAGTTCTTTCAGAATCACCCGTTCTCCGTAACGGATGCTTACCTTGTTCAAGTCTACGATATGCTCTGTATGAAACAGGTTATCGGCATACGGCAAGTCCAGTATCCGCTGCCGTTTCTCGTCAGACAACACATGAGCAGGGTCCGATTCACGGTGTGACAGATATTCCTGCAAAGTGATTTTCGGCCCGCAATGACGGTCTTCCACCGGTATCACGTGTGTTATAAATGTCGGGATATCGTCTGTCTTCGACAAGACCAAAATTACCTGCAGGTTGGTCATTTCAGTCAGTTTTCCCAGCAATGTGTGCAGCAGTCCCCGGGTCCGTGCATCCAGTCCGATGAAAGGATTGTCCATAATCAGTACTCTCGGACCACTCAACAAGGTCTTGGTTAACTGAAACTTGCGGAGCTCCCCGCTCGACAGTAGAATTATATGTTTGCTGAGCATTTCCTCAATGCCAAACAAATCATACAGCGCTTTTCGTAATTGTTCATCCTTGCAGGGAGGAAGCAAATCGGCTACGATAGGCGTATCGTCCAAATCTTGCGAATTCCAGCGCTGCTGGTAATAATAGTTTCCGTCGGCATCCCCGTACGAGTCACGGAAAGTGATGTATTTGATATTATCGCAAGCCATCTTCGATTCCGAAGGCGAGAAGTCGTATTTCACTTCATTCATCAGCAACGGATAGCGTCCGGTAATGGTGTCTACCAGCAGACTCTTTCCCCCTCCGTTCGGTCCTACGATGGCCACATGTTCCCCTGCCGCAATCTGCAAGTTCACAGGTTCTTTCATCCGATACAACGGATGACGAGTCACTCCGTTCTCAATTGTAATTACAATCTGCATTGTCTTTCTCTGTTTTTATTTTGTTTCTTTAAATAGTCGTTCTCTTGGTTCACTGATGCACAATCATGGCCGTACGAGGCGCTACCACCAGTTCGTTGCCGGTCAGCGTACCCAGTCCTAACACATTGTCTATGCGTCCGTCACGACAGGCTATCCAGTAACGTCCCTCAGGTACGTCAATCTGCACGGGTTCCGTACGGGCATTGAGCACCACAATCGTATTCAGCCATGAATCACCCGCCGGACTTCCCTTGATACGGAAAGCCACCACGTTGCTTGCCGGTACCGGCAAGAACTCCAGGTGTTTGGCAATCAAATCTGCATCTCCCATACGGAAAGAAGGATGCGCCTTTCGCATGGCAATCAGGCCCCTCACATAATCAAAGAAATCACGCTGCGAAGTCTTCCGTCCCCAGTTGATGGCATTGATTTCGTCCGGACTCTTGTACGAATTAGCTACTCCCTGCTTGTCGCGCAGAATCTCGTCACCTGCATACCAGAACGGAATGCCCTGCGAAGTAAATACTGCCGTAGCAGCCAGTTTGGCCAAAGCATTCATTTCCTGAGCCGAAAGGCCAGGCAAAGTAGCTTTCAGACGGTCGGCCAGGCAGAGGTCATCATGGCAGCTCACATAACTAATCAGCTGCTCCGGTTGTACAGCCCAGAAAACCGGTACGGCAGATTCCTTGTCGCTGACCAGCTGCGGATGTACGATTCCTCCCGCCAGCCCGAACTTCACGCCTGCAGCGTATCCCATACGTCCGATAAGAAAAGCTCCCTTGGCATCGTTTCCCCACGGGCCACGCAAGCTGTCGCGCATCTCGTCACAAAACATGCCGATGTGCGGGAGCTGCGAAGCATTTTTTTTCTTTGCCAGCAAACTGTCCGGCAACTGTGGTGCATTGGCTGCCCATCCTTCCCCATACATGCAGATTGTAGGGTCAATCTCATCAAGTGCCCGACGGATGGCATTCATGGTTTCGATGTCATGAATCCCCATCAGGTCAAAACGAAAACCATCTATATGATATTCCCTTGCCCAATAACAGACAGACTCTATCATAAAACGCCGCATCATCGGCCGTTCGCTGGCCGTTTCATTACCACAACCTGATGCGTTAGCCCATTTCCCTTCCGCATCGGTACGATAGAAATATCCCGGTACAGTCCGTTCGAAGTTACTTCCTTTCGTGGCAGCCGTATGATTATACACTACGTCCATCACCACCCGGATGCCTGCCCGATGAAGCGCCATTACCATCTGCTTGAACTCCCGGATACGCACTTCAGGCTGATAGGGGTCGGTAGCATACGAACCTTCCGGCACGTTGTAGTTTTTCGGGTCATATCCCCAGTTGTACTGCGGTCTGTCGAGCTTGGTTTCATCCACCGAAGAAAAGTCGAACGATGGCAACAACTGCACGTGTGTCACACCCAATTCCTTCAAATGGTCAATGCCCGTTTTCTCGCCCAGATACGTATGCGTTCCTTCCTCCGTCAAAGCCAGGAACTTTCCTCTGTTCCGGATGCCGGAGATGGTATCGATAGAGAAATCGCGATGGTGCAGTTCATAAATCACCATGTCGGAGAAGCGTTTCAACGGCGGACGCTTGTCTTCGTTCCACCCCTCCGGATTCGTCTCTTTCCAGTCGATGACGGCTGCCCGGTCGCCGTTCACTCCCACAGCCTTGGCCATAAGTCCGGGCGTATCTCCCTGCCACACGTCGTCCACTTTCACATTGAACGTGTAGAACTTCCCTTTCAAATCTTCGTCTACTCTGGCCTGCCACATGCCATCAGATGCCGGTTCCATCTTTACCATCCGGTAAGCAGAGCCTCCCTGGCCTTTTTCATACAGCAGTACCCTCACTTCCTGAGCCGAAGGAGCCCAAAGTGAGAATTTCGTCACGGAAGGCGCATAAACCATTTCCTCCCATTCTCCGTCGAATACCGGATATTTATCAAACGGCGTGTCCGCATGCTGTTGTGAGGAAGTGCATCCGGCAGCTACCGCCACTGCTGACGCCACTACAAGCTGTTTCAAGTTCATAAGTATTCAGTATTTAGTTTTTGAGTTTGTAAGTTTTTATGTTTGTGGATTGTTTTTACTTCACTAAAAAACGAAAGAACTCAAAAACTTAATTTTCTATTTCTTTATGCGTCCCGGATTTTTGGCAATAAAGTCCTTCCAGCTGGAATAGGCTTTCGGCATTTCCGGACGCCCCATCTGCAAATAATGGCAATAAGCCGCTCCCAATGCATCCGTAGCATCCATAAAAGGTCCCATTTCCGAATCGGGAATGTGCAGCATGCGTTTCAGCATATCCGCCACCTGTTCCTTGCTGGCCTGTCCGTTGCCGGTAATGGCCATCTTGATTTTCAACGGGGCATATTCTGTCACGGGGATGTCACGTGTCAATGCTGCCACAATAGCCACCCCCTGCGCACGGCCCAGTTTCAACATAGACTGTACGTTCTTTCCAAAAAACGGAGCTTCAATAGCCAGTTCATCAGGAAGGTACGAAGAAATGATACCCTGCACGCGCTCATAAATGTGTTTCAGCTTCAGATACGAGTCGCCGCATTTACGCAGGTCGATGACGCCGAGTGTCATCACTTCCGGTTTGACACCCGTCACCTTCAGTACCCCGTATCCCATGATGTTCGTACCCGGGTCGATACCGAGAATGATTTTTTCCTTAACCGGCTGTATCACCTTATTACCTCCATTAATGTGGGGAAACCGATGACCTTATCCTTGAACACTTTCATCATCTCCGTATTCAAGGCAGCCCCCTGCTTTACATGCCAACGATGCAACGTCGCGCTGTCTTCCACTTCCCACTGGAGTGAAAAGCATTCACTGTCCTGCTCCTTATGGCTCAAGATACGCAGGATACGGGGATTTTTCAGTTCACCCGATTTTTCCACTTCCGGAATGTAGAATTCATTCAACCATATCACAAAATTACGGGCATCACCCATCTCTACATGAAAAGTAGTATTATAAATCAGCATATATCTTCTTATTTTAATCCGATTACAAAATTATACAATACGATGAAAACAACCTGATCAGGAATACCGGCGAGGATAACGCAACAGAATGCTCAGCACAGCCGCCACTCCCAGTGCCATGGGATAATAAAGGTATCCTATGATGTGGATAGGAGATAAACCCGAAAGCTCGGCCGCAATCAAGAGTTGCGCACCATAAGGGATAATACCCTGAATCACACACGAAAAGGTATCGAGAATACTGGCACTCTTCCGTTTGTCTACCCGGAACTGTTCGGCAATGTCATTTGCCAATGGGCCCACAGTGATAATGGCAATCGTATTATTGGCCGTACAGATATTGGCCAGGCTCACCAGTGCGGCGATACTTAGTTCGGCTCCTCGTTTTCCTCTTACATGCTGAGTCAGACGGTGCAGCACATAATCCACACCTCCGTTAAAACGTATCAGCTCCAGCATTCCTCCGGCCATCAGGGTTATGATGATAAGTTCACCCATTCCCGTCATCCCTTTACCCAAAGCCCCAAACCATCCGAACACATCGAATGTACCGTATGCCATTCCCACAATACCCGTAGAAACCAGACCCAGCAACAGTACCAGCAATACGTTGACACCAGCCACTGCCGTTCCAAGCACAATTATATAAGGTATGACTTTCATCCATTCTACATGGGGAATATCCTGCACCACCTCAATATGGCTTCCATATATAACATAATACACGAATACCAGCAAGGCAGCCGGAAGGGCAATCAATGAATTCACCCGGAACTTGTCGCGCATCACACATCCTTGCGTACGGGTCGCTGCAATGGTCGTATCGGAAATAAAAGACAAGTTATCACCGAAAAAGGCACCTCCCACGACTATCGCCGTCATGAAGACCACACTGACATCCGTCTTGGCCGCAATACCCACAGCCACAGGGGTCAGTGCTACAATCGTGCCGACCGAGGTACCGATGGACAGGGATATGAAACATGATGCCAGAAAGATTCCAGCCAACAGCAGATTGCCCGGAAGCAGCTGTAAAGTCAGATTTACCGTCGCATCAATAGCCCCCATCGCCTGTGCCGACTGTGCAAAGGCACCAGCCAGAATGAAAATCCAAATCATCAGCATGATGTTCTTGTTGGCCGCCCCTGTAGAATACTGTAGCAAACGGTCGTTCAGGCTCAGCCCTTTCGTAATGGCCACGGCATAAATCGAAGAAAACATAAATGCCACTGTGATAGGAATCTTGTAGAAATCATTGATGAGAAGAGAAGTTAACAGATAAATACATAAAAAGACCACCAGCGGGCTTAAGGCCCAGGCGTTGGGTTTGTTTATGATAGGAGTCAGTTTCTGCAAATTCATTCTTTTGTATTTTTTGGCAAAGGTACACATTTTTCAGTATTTTTTGCGAGAAAGTTTCCATTCCAGCGAACATTTCAGCAAAAAGAAATGTCATTATAGCAAAGCATGAGGTATTCAAGCTTCTCAATCTTGAAACTAAAAGGAAATATTCCAGCAATATTTTGCCCAGATTAAGAATATTATCTATATTTGCCGGAGTTTTAGTAAAAATAGAAATTGAATATATGAAACAGACCATATTTAAAATAATGCTGTTACTGGCGGTCATCTTTATGAGAGTAGAGATGGCAGGGGCTGTTTCATGTAACCATGCGTTCCATGATGCCCAGACCTCATCTGCGGTATCAAACCAGACGGATGCAGACGAAACCTTCCATTTTATCCATGCGACTCTGGATAAAACGCATGATTTGTTCAGCACGCTTACCCACGACCATTCATTCAACAAATTGCTAGATAGACGTGTGATGCGCAATGATGAACAAAACATCAAGTTTTCCTTACGTTTATTATTATTCTATCATTCCCTACGTGAGGTAGGTTTATTGAAGGACAAGGAGAGCCTTTACCCTTCAACAAACATTCATTGTGTGATTCCTTCATGCGAATACTATGTATTTGCCATGAGGAAAATCATTATTTAGCCGTTTTATAGGTTAGTTGTTTTTCACTGCTCCGGCACCCTTGCAAAGTGTCGGAGTGGATATGGATTTCTTGCTTCACATGCTTGACGCAAGCCAGTTACTTATTGTCTAAACTTTTCAAAAAAACAAAACTCTATAAAACGATTAAATTATGAAAACGAATAACTCAAAACAATCTTTCAAAGGAATAGAAGCCGCAGGTTTAATCATCATCGCATGTTTCATCGTAGCCATTTGCATTTATCATTTTGTGTTTGGAAACCCGGCCAACTTCATGAACAATGACCCTAACAATCATCCGCTTCCAGGAAACATGTTGGGAACTATCTATAAAGGAGGTATCATTGTGCCTGTTATCCAAACTCTTTTGTTGACTGTGCTCACCTTAAGCGTAGAACGTTATTTTACCCTTCGCGCCTCTTTCGGAAGAAGCAAGCTCTCCAAATTCGTGGCGCAGATTAAAGATGCCTTGAATAAAGGAGACATGGAGAAAGCACAAGAATTATGTGACAAGCAGCGCGGCTCAGTGGCCAATGTAGTGAGCTCCACTCTCCGTAAATACCGCGAAATGGAGCAGAACAATGAACTGGCGAAAGACCAGAAAATTCTTGCCATACAAAAAGAGCTGGAAGAAGCCACCGCACTTGAGCTTCCCATGATGCAGCAGAACTTGCCTATCATCGCTACCATCACTACCTTAGGCACCTTGATGGGATTGCTGGGAACCGTAATCGGTATGATCCGTTCATTTGCCGCGCTTTCTGCCGGAGGAGGTACTGACTCAGTTGCATTGTCTACAGGTATCTCTGAAGCCTTGATTAACACCGCATTTGGTATCTTGACCGGTGCACTGGCCGTTATTTCCTATAACTATTACACCAACAAGATAGACAAGCTGACGTACAGCCTTGACGAAGTGGGCTTCTCCATTGTACAGACTTTCGCAGCTACTCATTAATTCTGCCAGCCGAGGTTTTCCTCATGCAGACAGAAACAGAAGTTTGATTTAAAATTTTCAATTATGAGTAGAGCTAAAATTCAGAAGAAAAGCATGTTCATCGACATGACAGCCATGAGCGATGTAACCGTACTGCTGCTTACTTTTTTCATGCTGACAGCCAGTTTTGTGAAAAAAGAGCCTGTGCAGGTTGTCACTCCCGCATCAGTTTCTGAAATAAAGATACCCGAAACAAACATCATGTCCATCCTGGTAGGCCCTGATGGAAAAATCTTTATGAGTCTTGACAAGCAAAGTGACATGGCAGCCACATTAGAAGCAATGGGAAAGGAATACGGGCTTTCATTTACCCCGCAAGAAATAAAGAAATTTTCTTTGTGCCAGACTTTCGGAGTACCAATAAGCCACATGAAATCTTTCCTGGCCCTTAGCACAGAACAGCAGGACCGCACCTTAAAAAACCAGGGAATCCCTTGTGACAGTATCGACAACCAGTTCAAAGCATGGGTGCGCAATGCACGTGCCACGAACCATGACTTGCGCATTGCCATCAAGGCCGACCAGCAAACACCCTACGCGGTCATAAAAAAAGTGATGAACTCTCTTCAAGACCTCAAGGAAAACAGATACAATCTGATTACCTCCTTAAAATCGGGTCCGGAAGAATAAAGAAAAAGAAATATGGCTGAAATTCAAGAAAACAACAATAAAGAAAAGAAAGGTAACAAGCAGAAAAAAATGAATATCCGCGTGGATTTCACTCCCATGGTCGACATGAATATGCTGCTGATTACTTTTTTCATGCTGTGTACTTCATTGAGCAAGCCGCAAACAATGGAAATCAGCATGCCATCCAATGATAAAAACATCACCGAAGAGCAACAGAATAAAGTCAAGGCCTCTCAGGCACTGACTTTATTGCTGGGCGAGGACGGAAAACTCTATTATTACGAAGGCGAACCGGACTACAAGAACTATGCTTCACTAAAAGAAACCACCTACGAAGCCAGCGGATTGCGTAAACTATTGCTCAGCAAAAACTACGAAGCAGTCAAGAAAGTACGTGAGCTTAAGGATAAGAAAGCAAGGCTTGAAATCACCGAAGAGGAATGTAAGAAGGAAATTGCCAGCGTGAAATCGGGAAAAAACACTCCTACCGTCATCATTAAGGCAATGGACAAGTCGACTTATAAGAATCTGATAGATGCGCTGGACGAAATGCAGATTTGCAGCATAGGGAAATACGTAATTGTCGACATTACGGACGGCGACCGTTTCCTGATAGACAACTACCTCTCTCATGGTGAGTTAAGTCAAAAAGCGACAGATAGGAATGTATAACTTCAAAAAAGGGAAAAATGTCAAAGGTTGATTTAACTTCTTTGGAATGGTGCGAACTCATTTTCAAAGACAGAAATAAAAATTACGGTGCCTATAAAATGCGCCGTGACCTGGGAAGACGGCAGACGGCCTCTCTGGTTATTGTCACAGTTGTGGCATTTGCCGGATTCACCTTACCCCGTCTTGTCAAAATGGCTATGCCGGAACAGAAAGAAGAAATGGTGGAAGTGACACAGCTTTCTGCCCTGGAGGAGCCGGAAGTGAAAGAAGAAACATTGAAAAAGGTAGAACCCATTGCCCCACCCCCTCCGGCTCTCAAGAGTACCATCAAATTCACGGCACCGGTCATCAAGAAAGACGAGGAAGTGCACGATGACGATGAGCTCAAGAGCCAGGATGAGCTGACAGAGACCAAGGTACAAATATCCATCGCCGACGTGAAAGGCAATGACGAACTGAACGGAAAAGACATTGCCGACTTGCAGGAAGTCATTACCCAGGCACCAGAAGCTCAAGAAGAAGAGCCTTACATGATGGTAGAACAGATGCCACAATTTCCGGGAGGGCCTGCAGAGCTTCTTAAATACATAGCCAAAAACCTGAAGTATCCGGTCATTGCACAAGAGAATGGCATACAAGGAAAAGTCATTCTGCGTTTTGTTGTCAATGCACAAGGCCATGTGGAAAATGTCAAGGTGATCCGTTCACTGGATCCTTATTGCGACAAAGAAGCGATACGCGTGGTAAAATCGCTGCCACAATGGATTCCCGGGAAACAGAACGGCCGTAACGTACCGGTTTATTATACCTGCCCTATTGTTTTTAAATTACAGTAATCACCAAGTGTATGAAAAAGAAATTAATGCTATATCTGTTGTGCATGCTCACGTTCTCGGCTTGTAATTCCTCCGGGAAAAACGGTAAAGAGGAAACCTTGTATTCGGGAGAAATCCGCATTGCCGTAGACGAATCGTTCAAGCCTATCATGGAAGAAGAGCTGCAAGTATATCAGGCACTGACTCCCGAGGCTTCAATCACCCCGGTTTATTGCAGTGAGGTAGAAGCTGTCAACCTGTTGCTGAAAGACAGCGTACGTCTGGCAATCACCAACCGCCGGCTGACAGAAAAGGAATTAATTTCTTTTCATACACGCAAATTCTTTCCGGAATCCATTCAAATGGCTTCCAGCGGAATCGCACTGATTACCCACCATTGCAATCCCGACTCACTCATTACAGTGGAAGACTTCCGGCGCATCGCCACCGGAGAAATTACGGAATGGAAAGAGTTAAACCCAAAGTCAAGGCTGGGACGCATGCAAGTAGTGTTCGACAATCCGAACTCAGGAACCGTACATTATGTCATCGACTCCATCTGCCAAGGGAAACCTCTTTCTTCCTCATTAAAGGCACGGAAAAGCAATGAAGAAGTAATTGATTATGTAGCTGCCACACCGGATGCCATTGGCATTATCGGTGCCAACTGGATAGGCAACAAGGCAGATACGACACGGCTCTCCTTCAACCAAAGAGTCAGGGTCATGTCGGTTTCGGAAAGCAGTGAAGCTACTCCAGAAAACAGTTACAGACCTTATCAGGCTTATCTGGCGTTAAAACAATATCCGCTGACGAATGAGGTGTACATCCTTATCAATGACCCCAAAGGAGCACTCCCTACCGGACTGATGACGTTTCTGACAGGAGAGCGCGGACAACGGATTATCCTCAAGTCAGGACTGATACCGGCTACACAGCCAGTCCGGATTGTAAACGTAAAAGATGATTTCTAATTTAATGAGCAATTTATGATGAAAAATAAAATTTTATGCTTTGTATGCAGCGGAATGATATTTTCTGCCTCATACTGCTATGCCCAGGAAACTCTTACAGCTGAAACCCACAGGCTAATTACACAGATAGCTTCCGGTATCAATGAAACACCGGAAACAGCCGCCAAAGAATTCAGCGAGTTACTAAAGGGGAAAAACAAGAAAAACATCTCCTTGCTGGTTGCCATAGGCAACGCCTATCTGGATCATAACCGCCCGGCTGAAGCACAAGTTTATGCTGACCGTGCCATGAAAACAGACTCCAAATCGGCTCCGGTATATATGCTGGCAGGTGACATTGCCCTGGCACAGAAAAATGTAGGCACGGCATGCGGATATTACGAACAGGCCATTTTGTTCGATGCAGATTGCTACGATGCCTATTACAAATACGCACGTGCCTACATCGGGGTGAACCCTCAGCTCTCTATTGACATGCTGACAAAATTGAAGGCAAACCATCCTGAACTGCTGGAAGTAAACCGTGAATTAGCCAATGCGTACTATCAGGCAGGGTACTATGGCAAAGCAAAATCTGCTTACGACGAATTCATGCAACAAGGAACTCCTGATGCGCAAGACTACGGGTATTACGCCATGCTGCTATATTTGAACAAAGACTATGCGCAATCACTGAAGGCCGTAGAGAAAGGGCTTGCTACAGACAAGGACAACCATCTCCTGAAACGTCTGCGTATGTACGATTTGTATGAAATTGCCGCCTATAAAGAAGGGCTTGAAGCTGCTGACGCTTTTTTTGACCGTCCGGACGGAAGCGACTACGTCTACCTGGACTTTCTATACCGTGGACGTCTGTCATTGGCAGACCAGAGGAACGACGAGGCAATGCAATGGTTTGAAAAAGCCCTCGAAGCGGATGCGGCACATGAGCATCCGGAAATAGCCAAGGAAGCGTCTGCCGCCCACGAAAAATTGCAAAATTACCCTGAAGCCATCCGCCTGTACCAAGTGTATCTGGACGGGCTGAAAGGAAAGGCCGAGGTGAGCGACATGTTCTTGATGGGAAGACTGTATTACATAGCGGCCGGAAGCAGTACCGCCAATGAAACCGAAAAAGAAGCTTATTTGAAGAAAGCCGACGAAATCTTTGCAGAAGTATCTCAACGTGTACCCGACAATTACCTGGGCTATTTCTGGAGAGCCCGCACCAATGCCATGGCCGACCCTGAAAGTACGGAAGGACTGGCCAAGCCTTATTACGAATCGGCTCTGGCCTTGCTGGAAAAGAAAGCAGACGCGTCCAAATCACTCCTCATCGAATGTGAAAGTTACCTGGGATACTATTATTTCCTGCAAAAGGACTATGAAAAGTCTAAAGCATACTGGAACAAAATTCTGGAACTTGATCCGGAAAACGCTACGGCCAGACAGGCCCTGCAAGGGCTTCAGGCTACCCAATAGTTCTCTTTAATTTTCAACTACAAAAACAAGAAATTCATGGAAACATTTAATCTATCACAGTCATATCCCACACAGGATATACGGAAACGCACCAGTTTCCTCACCATAGGCCTTTCAATTTGTTTGCTGGCTGCCGGTATCAGTCTGTTTTTCTTACCGGAAAGCACCTCAGAATCCAATATTAATGCCCTGAAAATCGCTGCCGGAAGCTTGCTGGCAGTCATTTCATTCTATTTTCTGATTTTCCGTGCCCGCTATCAGGCCTATGCAGGAACAGGCAGCATGGTATGCAAAAAAAGCCTGACATTCAGCAAAGAACAGTTCCAAGGCTTGAAAAAATACCTGGCAGATTATTGTGACCTGCCTGCCATGTCAAGAGAAGAGCCGCAGCTGTATTTGCTGATTGTTCACTCAAAAGACAACCAATATGCCGCATTTCAACTGCTGACCTATAGTTCTTTCTTGTATAAACCAGTCACAGAACTGTGCTGCCTGAAAGGAGAAAAAGCCAGTACATTCATGAAAAACCTGCATACGTCACATGGATTTCTTCATTGATATTTTCCTACATATAGACCAGCATCTGATTACACTCGTGCAGGAATACCATGAATGGACATATGCCTTGTTGTTTTTAATCATTTTCTGTGAAACCGGACTTGTAGTCACCCCCTTTCTGCCCGGAGACTCCCTTCTGTTTGTCTCCGGTGCAGTGGCATCCCTTCCGGGGATGCCACTGGAAATAAGCCTGCTGATGATGGTTATTTTCATCGCAGCCGTGCTTGGTGATTCCTGCAACTACCTGATTGGACATTATTTCGGGAAAAAACTGTTCTCCAAACCAGACTCAAAGATCTTCAAGCAAAGTCATTTGGAGAAAACCCATCATTTCTTCCAGAAATATGGCGGAAAAGCCATAATCATTGCTCGTTTTGTCCCCATTGTCCGCACTTTTGCACCGTTTGTCGCCGGAATGGGACACATGAATTATTACTTGTTTATGATTTACAACCTTGTCGGGGCAGCTGTCTGGGTCTTACTTTTTTGCATGACAGGCTATTTCTTTGGAAACATCCCTTTTGTGCAGCAAAACCTCAAAATACTTTTGATGGGCATCGTACTGGTTTCACTCTGCCCTGCCCTCATTGAATATATACGAATAAAAAATAAACGAACAACAGTATGAAAAATTCCCTGTTAAACCGATTTGTACCCAAAGAAAGCAAATTCTTTCCTTTATTAAACCAATTGTCACAAACCGTACTCAATGCTTCTGAACTTCTGATTGACAGCATGAACCATGACATACCAGAGACATGGCAGGAGTATTATCACAAAGTGAAGGCGGCTGAAAGAAAAGGCGACCAGATAACCCAGCAGATTTTCATGGAGCTAGGCCAGACCTTTATCACCCCCTTTGACCGGGAAGACATACATGACCTGGCCTTTTCCATCGATGACGTGACCGACCGCATTCACAGTGCCTCGAAGCGGATTGCCATCTACAAGCCGCACGCCATTTCAGACAGCGGAAAAGAGCTGGCTGTCCTCATACAACAAGGAGCCTCCATCATCTGCAAGGCCATGGATGAGCTGGAAACCTTCAGCAAAAATCCGTCCAGACTGAAAGATTACTGTCAGAAGCTCCATGAGATAGAAAACCATGCGGATGAGGTCTATGACCTTTTCATCATGCAACTGTTTAATGAAGAAACCGACTGCATTGAACTGATCAAGACAAAAGAAATCATGCAGGAACTGGAAAAGACGACAGATGCCGCCGACCATGTAGGAAAGCTCCTGAAAAACATTATCGTAAAATATGCCTGAAAAAAGAATTGCACATGGAATTACTCATCACCATCATTGTACTGGCCCTGATTTTTGACTATATCAACGGTTTTCATGATGCAGCCAACGCAATAGCTACCATTGTTTCTACCAAGGTGCTGACTCCGCTCCAGGCTGTAATCTGGGCTGCCTTTTTCAATTTTCTGGCGTTTTTCATCGCTAAATACCTTATCGGTGATTTCGGCATTGCCAACACTGTGTCAAAAACAGTCTATGAGCAATACATTACTTTGCCAGTCATCTTGTCTGGAGTGATTGCAGCCATCATCTGGAACCTGTGGACCTGGTGGAGAGGAATTCCTTCTTCTTCATCCCATACACTTATCGGCGGGTTTGCGGGAGCCGCCATTGCAGCTTATGGATTTGGTGCCATTCAAAGTTCGGTTATCCTGAAAATCGTGCTTTTCATTTTTCTGGCTCCAGTCATAGGTATGCTTGTAGCCTTCCTCTTCACTCTGATAGTGCTGAATCTGTGCCGTAAGGCCCATCCCCACACCGCAGAGAAATGGTTTAAAAGACTACAGTTGCTCTCATCCGCCCTGTTCAGCATCGGGCATGGACTTAACGACTCGCAAAAGGTAATGGGTATCATTGCAGCTGCCCTGATAGCAGCCCATTCGCAAGGCATTGGCATGGGGGTAAACAACGTAGGCGATTTACCCGACTGGGTCGCTTTTTCCTGCTTTACCGCAATCTCACTGGGAACCATGTCGGGAGGATGGAAAATAGTGCGCACCATGGGAAACCGGATTACCAGAGTTACTCCGCTGGAAGGTGTCATAGCCGAAACAGCCGGTGCATTTACGCTTTATTTTACGGAATATCTGAAAATTCCGGTCAGCACCACCCACACCATATCAGGAGCCATCATCGGAGTGGGCGCCACCCGTCGCCTGTCCGCAGTGCGCTGGGGAGTTACCCGAAGCCTGATGACAGCCTGGGTGCTTACCATCCCGGTAAGTGCGGCATTGGCAGCAGCCATCTATGCACTGATCGGGTAACCAATCTCTTTTTTCAAGGAATAACAAATAAGGAAGAAAAAATAGCATAAACATCAGATTCCAGCAAAAAAAGGACTTTCATAGAGATAATTCTATTAACTTTTATTACTTTTGCACACATTGTGTCAAACATTGTGCAATTTGAAAATGGAAATACAAGACAGTTTTATACAACTTGTTGAAGAAAGCATCCGCGCCAACTGGGACCGTGATGCACTGACAGACTACAAAGGAGCTACGCTGCAATATAAGGACGTGGCCAGAAAGATAGAGAAAATGCATATCCTGTTCGAACATGCAGGAATCCGGAAAGGGGACAAAATCGCGCTGTGCGGGCGCAACAGTGCCAACTGGACAGCCACTTTCCTGAGCATCGTAACTTACGGGGCAGTAGCCGTTCCTATCCTTCACGAGTTCAAGGCCGACAACGTGCACCACATCGTCAACCATTCGGAGGCACGTATGCTTTTTGTAGGCGACCAGGTGTGGGAGATGTTCAACGAGGCGGCCATGCCCAATCTGGAGGGAATCATCGAACTGAAGAACTTCGACCTGGTAGTGTCACGTTCGGAAAGGCTGACGTATGCACGCGAACACCTGAACGAGGAATTCGGGAAGAAATATCCCTGCCGCTTCCGTGCCGAGCAGGTTTCCTACCGCCGGGAAGAACCGGAAGAACTGGCCGTCATCAACTATACTTCAGGAACTACCGGCTATTCAAAAGGAGTAATGCTTCCTTACCGGAGCATCATTTCAAACATCGTGCACATTGACCGGAAAGTGGGACTGAAACCAGGCGACAGCATCGTTTCCATGCTTCCGCTGGGACATATCTTCGGACTGGTGTTCGATTTTCTTTACGGCATCACCAGAGGAGCGCATCTGTGGTTCCTTACCCGTATGCCGAGCCCGAAAATCATTGCGGAATCGTTTGCCATCATCCGCCCGCGCGTCATTGCCTGCGTACCGCTCATCGTGGAAAAGATTTTCAAGAAGAACATTCTCCCGAAAGTGGACAACAAACTCGGAAAACTGCTGCTGAAACTGCCGATTATCAGCGATAAAATAAAGGAACAAATCCGTCAGCAGGCCATGGAGGTATTCGGCGGAAACTTCATTGAAATCGTAATCGGAGGGGCACCGTTCAACCCCGAGGTGGAAGCCTTCCTGCGTAAAATCAACTTCCCCTACACCATCGCATACGGTATGACGGAATGTGCGCCGCTTATCTGCCACAGCCGCTGGGATGAGATTCTGTACACTTCATGCGGAAAGACCGTGGCCAACATGGAGACCAGGGTGATTTCGGAAGACCCTGAACGGATTCCGGGTGAATTGGTGTGCCGGGGTATGAACGTCATGCTGGGATACTACAAGAATGAGAATGCCACCGCACAGACCATCGACAAGGACGGCTGGCTGCATACCGGCGACATGGCCATCAAGGATGCGGAGGGAAACATCTTCATCAAGGGCCGTTGCAAGAACATGCTGCTTACTGCCTCTGGACAGAACATCTATCCGGAAGAAATTGAAGCTCGCCTGAACAACATGCCTTACGTGAACGAGTCGCTGGTGATTCTGAAAGAGAACAAGCTTGTAGCGCTGGTTTATCCGGACAATGAAGACGCCTTCTCGCATGGAATGAACAAGAAACAGCTGGAGGAAGCGTTGGAGTTGAACCGCATCGAACTGAACAAGGTACTTCCGGCTTACTCGCAGATTACGCAAGTGAAGCTTTATCCGGAAGAGTTTGAAAAAACGGCCAAGAAGAGCATCAAACGCTTCTTGTACCAGTAAAAAAACAGACATAAAAAACGCCTTTGCGTTTGAACTAAAACGCAAGTACGTTTGAAGTAAAACGCACTTGCGTTTTGTTTTAAACGTACTTGCATTTCGACCCAAACGTACTTGCGTTTTCTGCTTCTTAAAAAAGCCTGAGACAGAAAACCTGCAAATTACTCACTTTCAGACTTATACATTTTCCTGTACTGCATGGGAGTCATCCCATGATGCTGCCGGAAAAGTTTGTTCAAATAGCAGGAATCTATGTAACCCATCCGGCTGGCTATCTCCTTGACGCTCATACGGCTGCCTGTCAACAGTTCTTCTACCCGCTTCAAGCGGTTCTTGGATACATAGAGCCTGAAATCTTCCCCGAAATTACGCTTGAAAAAACGCCCTATGTAAGTGGGTGACAGACGGAATTTCGCAGCCAGCACGCTCAAGCGCAATTGCTCCGGCTGGTCAATATGCTGTTCTATATAAAGCAGCAGATGCTGTGCCTTATCTTCTTCCGGCGCAATCCCTGTGTCAGGTAAATGAAGTCCCCTGGCAGCCAGTAAGATAAGACTGTCGACATAATTCGACCACAACATCTCCGACAAGGAACGCTTGTGTGAAACCTCCCCGACCAGCAGTCCCGCCAGCTGACGAACGGCTTCCTTATCGTCCGGCGAAAGTTCCATCCGGAAACCTGACTGTATGTCAAGGGCATGCCCTATGTAGCGGCCAATGCAGTCAAGCACATAATTCTCCGTAAACCGGATAAAGACATAGCGGCTATGCGTACGGATGGTGTACAAATGTATCCGGTTGGGAGGTACCAGAAAAAGGTCACCAGCCTCGTAGGTATGCCATTCACGCTCGCTCCCCATCGTGTACGCGCAGAAGTCGCCGCTTCCTTCCAGGATATATGTCATCTCAAAGAACGAATGCTGGTGTTCCCCTATCGGAAACTCGTCGTGCTCTCTCAAGAGAATCTCCATCTGCTGATACAGATTTTCCTTCCACATAGTCGTATTTTTCATGATTATAGCACAAAAGTACAATTTTTCTCCTTCAGACCTTTCTAACTTTGCAGCGCTTTTTGAAAATTATCAATCGAAGAATATATGGAAAAATTTTGCTGGAAAGGACATGCTTCCATGCTGGGAGCAAATACAATGTGGGGGCTGATGTCTCCTCTTTCTAAATTACTTATGGCCGGAGGAGCCGTTACTCCGCTAGTGGTTACAGACCTCCGCATTGGGGGAGCCATGGTGTTGTTCTGGATAGCTTCTTTCTTTCAGAAGCCGGAACACGTCAACCATAAAGACCTGATTACGCTGTTCTTTGCCTCTCTCTTTGCCATCGTATTCAATCAGGGATGCTTTATCTTCGGCGTGAGCCTGAGTTCACCGGCCGACGCATCCATCATTACTACAAGCATGCCGCTGTGGGCCATGCTGCTGGCGGCTTTCATCCTGAAAGAACCGATTACCGGCAAGAAAGTGCTGGGCATTGCCTGTGGGGCAGGCGGTGCCTTGTTGCTCATCCTTGGAAGCAGCCAGAACCAGCCGATCGCTTCGTCTGCCAGCCATACGGCAATATGGGGTGATTTGCTGGTCCTGTTCGCACAGTTCTGCTATGCGTTCTACATCGTACGCTTCAAGGATTTTGTCAACAAATATTCGCTCATCACCATTATGAAGTGGATGTTTACTTACTCTTTTATCTGCACAATTCCCTTCTCTGCCAGCGATTTGATGAGCGCAGACTGGGGCGGACTGAAGGCGGTGGAGATTGGCAGTCTGACCTTTATCGTAGTAGGCGCTACCTTCGTCAGTTACATGCTGATTGTGGTGGGACAAAAGAATCTCCGCCCTACGGTAGCCGGTATGTACAACTATATCCAGCCGCTTGTGGCCTGTATCGTAGCCGTATGCTGGGGAATGGATTCCTTTAACACGACCAAAATCATTGCCGTGGTACTCATTTTCGGTGGGGTGTACCTGGTGACTTCCAGTCGTAGCCGGAAAGAAATGGAGGCTTACAAGCAAGCGCAGGCGGAACGAGAATAAGACCTTTCACTACCTTTGAAGAAGTCAGGATGCGGTTCGGAAAAGCCCGGCTGAAAAACTATGTTTTTCGCTTGGCTCTCCTCTCACCTTTCACTACCTTTCGATAAGTTAGGATGCGGTTCGGAAGAGCCCAGCTGAAAAACTGCGTTTTTCGCTTGGCTCTCCTCTCACCTTTCACTACCTTTGCCGCAGACTTAAAACGAAGGGAAAATGATGGAATTTCTTTACATACACTGGAACCCGGACCCGGCATTGTTTCACCTCGGCGGTTTTACCCTCCGATGGTACAGCGTGCTGTGGATGATTGCCATTCTGACCGGCAGTCAGGTAGTCTACCATTTGTACAAGCAGAAGGGACTTCCGCTGGATACTTTCCAGACGCTGTTTACTTATAGTTTTATCGGTATCTTTGCCGGGGCACGCCTGGGTCACTGCCTGTTCTATGACCCGCAATACTTCCTGAGTCATCCGCTGGAAATCATATTGCCGGTACATTTCCTGCCACAGGGCGGATGGGTGTTTACCGGATATGCCGGACTGGCCAGCCACGGAGGTACGCTGGGACTGATCCTGGCACTGGTGCTTTTCTGCCGGAAAACGAAGATTCATTTTCTTGATATTCTGGATATGATGGGAGTGGCTGCTCCCGTGGCTGCTGGATTTATCCGACTGGCCAACTTGATGAACTCGGAAATCATCGGCATGCCGTCGGACGTGCCCTGGGCGTTTATCTTCGAACGGGTGGATATGCAGCCCCGTCATCCGGCGCAGCTCTACGAAGCACTGGCCTACTTCCTGTTCTTCCTGATAATGGTGGTCATCTTCCGGAAGAAGAAAGAAAACGTACGGAAAGGCTTCTATTTCGGTTGGTGTATCACCCTGATTTTCACCTTCCGTTTCTTCGTAGAGTTCCTGAAAGAAAGACAGGTGGACTTTGAGAATGCGCTCCCTATAGACATGGGACAGATTCTGAGCATTCCTTTCATCGTAGTAGGATTGTATTTCGTATTCCGTAAAAACCATTCCGCTCATGTGTGATACAGCGACCTCGCATACCTGCCTGCTCTGCATGGGTTCCAACCTGGATGCGCTTCTGCACCTGAAGAATGCAGAAGATGCCCTGCAACGTCTTTTTCCGGATATTGAATGGGGAGGAATCGTAGAAACCGTACCGGAGAAAATGGAGAATCCGCAACCGTTTCTGAACCGCGCCGCACGTTTCCGTACCTCACTGCCCATGACGGAGGTGAGAAACATCCTGAAGCAAATTGAGCAGACAAACGGACGGACTCCGGAAAGCAAGAAGGAAGGACGCATTCCGCTTGACATTGACTTGCTTTCCTACGACCAGCAGGTACTCAAACCGGAGGACTGGCAGAAAGAATATGTGCGTCTGGCCTTTCGTCACGCCAGTTTCACGTAACCCAGACGGGTATAGCGCACTCCATGCGATTCATATTGTGACATGACTTTGGCCGAAAGCAGATGCAGAAACTCCTGCGGCTGTATCTGACGGCTACGGCAACTCAAGGCATTCGGTGTCAGACTACGGGCGCGGGCTTTGACCAGAAAGGTAAAGCGATTACCGTCACGGTCGGCCACCAATACATTCTGGTCGACAAAGAAATCGGGTTTGTACGTATCTACCTGAAGTCGCACGTTCAGCACCGTGACCTGCAAGTCCTTCAACGTCTCTCCTACTGTTCCTACAAAATGGCTCACCGAAGCAATGCGCGGCTTGCGCACGGTCAGTTCAAAATGCACCACGGCAAAGCGCTTGGCCAGCTCCACTACCCGCTCGTACCGAGGGTTGGTAGGTTCAAACTTATTGGCCAGCCAGAGCATGTAAGAAGGATCCACGTAATAGATTTCAGCCAGATGCTTTCCCTTGTATTTTCCGAAAGGCATCAAATCGTCCAGTGCCCCGTAATAGGATTCAAACTGCGCATTATCAGCGGTCTCCAACCGCACATTGCAGTTCTGCAGCATGGAGAAAGCACGGGCCGAAGCCGCATCCAGCGTCACTCCCAGCGTACGGACAAACAGATAAGAATGAGGAGAAGGAAACTCACGCCACAAGGCATAATACGGACGATATTCTGTGGCCATACTGATAAGATAGACACCCTTGTCGCTCGTACGTCCACGATTAAACAGTTCCAGTTCCTTTAGTACTTGTGCGGTGATTTCCATACCTGCCTCCTGCTTTGAAAGGCAAGATAAACAAAAAGAATTAAAAATGCAAGTTTATACATACAAAACGGGAGGAAAAGTCCCCAAACAGGCTTCTCCTCCCGCATAATGATATGGAATTCTAACAATTAATCGTTACAGAATGGCTTTCACGGTTTCCAGCATGCCTTTTTCCTGAATGCTGTCCAGGTTCTTCTTCACGGCTTCTGCCAGTCCCGGAATCAGGTTCAGGTCTTCGCCCCAGATAAAGGTGGCACCCAGCACGCCTTCGGTTACCTTAGCTGTATCACCTGTAGCCCACAACTGCTTCAGCAGGTCCATGATTTCCTGTGCATCATTAGGCACGATTTCTGCGCCATCGGCACGTACACCACCTTTGTAGTAGGTAATGATGGCGGCCAGTCCCAATACCAGTCCTTCAGGCAACTTGCCCTTGCGTTCCAGGTAAGTCTTCAAGCCCGGCAAATCGCGTGTCTGGTATTTCGGGAAGGAATTCAGCATGATAGAAGTCACCTGATGGTCTACAAACGGATTGTTGAAGCGTTCCAGCACGTCATGTGCAAATTTTTCCAGTTCTGCTTTCGGCAAGTTCAGGGTTTCCATCAGTTCCTCGAACATCACCTTATGGATAAACTTGCCCACTACCGGGTGCTGGCAGGCATCGCGTACAATGTTGATACCCGACAAGTAAGCCACTGGAGAAAGCACTGTGTGCGGTCCGTTCAACAAAGTCACTTTCCGTTCGTGGTACGGTGCTTCCGACGGCACAAAGAGCACATTCAGTCCGGCTTTGTCGGCAGGGAACTCGGCAACCACCTCCTGCGGTGCTTCAATCACCCACAAATGGAAAATTTCAGCCTGTACCACCATGTTGTCATCGTATTGCAACTTTTCCTTGATAGCCGCAATATCCTTGCGCGGGAATCCCGGTACGATACGGTCGACTAATGTAGCATACACACCACAAGCCTTTTCAAACCATTGTTTGAAGTCATCTCCCAGGTTCCAGAGCTCAATATACTGATAGATGGTTTCTTTCAACTTGTGTCCATTCAGGAAAATCAGTTCACACGGGAAGATAATCAATCCCTTTGACATATCCCCCTGGAAAGTTTTATAGCGATGATACAAAAGTTGTGTCAGCTTGCCCGGATAAGAAGAAGCCGGTGCATCTTCCAGCTTGCAGGAAGGGTCGAACGCAATACCTGCTTCGGTTGTATTGGAGATTACGAAACGCATTTCCGGCTGTTCGGCCAGCTTCATGAACTCTTCAAACTGACTGTAAGGATTCAGTGCACGGCTGATTACGTCAATCATGGTCAGGCTGTTCACCGTTTCCCCTTTGTCCAAGCCCTGCAGATTGACATGATAAAGACAATCCTGCGCGTTCAGCATGTCAATCATTCCTTTTTCGATGGGCTGAACCACCACTACACTGCTGTTGAAATCAGCCTTTTCGTTCATGTTGTAGATAATCCAGTCAACAAACGCACGAAGGAAATTACCTTCGCCAAACTGAATAATTCTTTCCGGACGGACCGTTTTCTTTGCGGTCTCTTTGTTTAATGCTTTCATATTATATCTTTAATAACAAAATTGTTGTCCTTTCGGCCTTTTGGTTGCATTTTACCCTTCAAACATTAAAGGAGTTGAATTTAACCCGTTGTTTTTCACATACTTGTCTACCCTTTCATGAATTTAATTTTCATAAATGAGTGCTGCAAAGGTAATAAATATTTTGTTATTCCAAATAAAATCTCTACTTTCGTGTTCGATAACGGATAGGTATTCGATATTTTATGTTGGGCAACATAAATAAATTGTAAGTTACCTGTTCAATACTATATTATTTGAAAACAACTACGAAACTTAAAAATACAATTTATCATGAAGAAATTTATGGATGAAAACTTCCTGCTGCAAACTGAAACCGCACAGGAGTTATATCACAATCATGCGGCTAAAATGCCGATTATTGACTATCACTGCCACCTGATTCCGAAAATGGTAGCCGACGATTACCAGTTCAAATCCATTACTGAAATTTGGCTGGGAGGCGACCACTATAAATGGCGTGCCATGCGAAGCAACGGAGTGGCAGAACGTTACTGTACCGGAACAGACACTACCGATTGGGAAAAGTTCGAAAAATGGGCTGAAACTGTTCCTTATACATTCCGCAATCCGCTGTATCACTGGACACACCTGGAACTGAAGACTGCTTTCGGCATCGACAAGATTCTGAATCCGTCTACTGCCCGTGAGATTTTTGACGAATGTAATGCCAAACTGGCTACTCCGGAATATTCTGCCCGTAACCTGATGCGCCGCTACCATGTGGAAACTGTCTGCACAACGGACGATCCGGTAGATTCACTGGAATATCACATCGCTACCCGTGAAAGCGGATTTGAAATCAAAATGCTGCCTACCTGGCGTCCGGATAAGGCAATGGCAGTAGAAGTGCCGGCTGACTTCCGCGCCTACGTAGAAAAACTGGCAGAAGTAAGCGGTGTTAGCATCTCCAACTTTGACGACATGATTGAAGCCCTGCGCAAACGTCACGCTTTCTTTGCCGAACAAGGCTGTAAATTGTCCGACCACGGTATCGAAGAGTTCTATGCAGAAGACTACACGGATGCAGAAATCCGCGCTATCTTCAACAAGGTATACGGTGGTACGGAACTGACACACGAAGAAATTCTGAAGTTCAAATCGGCCATGCTGGTAGTATTCGGCGAAATGGACTGGGAAACTGGCTGGACACAGCAGTTCCACTACGGTGCCATCCGCAACAACAATACCAAAATGTTCAAGCTGCTGGGACCTGACACCGGTTTTGACTCTATCGGTGAATTCACCACAGCCAAATCTATGGCAAAATACCTGGATCGCCTGAACTCAGAAGGAAAGCTTACTAAGACCATTCTCTACAACCTGAATCCTTGCGCCAACGAAGTAATCGCTACCATGCTGGGTAACTTCCAGGACGGTTCTATTCCGGGAAAAATCCAGTTCGGTTCAGGCTGGTGGTTCCTTGATCAGAAGGATGGTATGGAAAAACAGATGAACGCACTTTCTCTGCTGGGATTGCTGAGCCGCTTCGTAGGTATGCTTACCGACTCACGTTCCTTCCTTTCTTACCCGCGTCATGAATACTTCCGCCGTACCCTCTGTAACTTGCTGGGAAGAGATGTAGAAAACGGAGAAATTCCTGAATGCGAAATGGCACGCGTACAACAGATGGTGGAAGACATCTGCTACAACAACGCTAAGAATTTCTTCCAGTTCTAAGAAATTACGGTATATCTAAAAACAGATACAACCCGTTTGCAAGGCTGTTCCTTTTCGGAATGGCCTTGTTTTATTTCTATCTTTTTTCGTTTGCCTCTCCTCCCACCTTTCGCTATCTTTTCATAATACAGGACGCGGTTCGGAATAGACAAACCTGAAAAACTTTGTTTTTCGTTTGCCTCTCCTCTCACCTTTCACTATCTTTCCATAAGATAGGAGGCGGTTCGGGATAGTCAAACCTGAAAAACTTTGTTTTTCGTTTGCCTCTCCTCTCACCTTTCACTATCTTTCCATAAGATAGGAGGCGGTTCGGGATAGTCAAACCTGAAAAACTTTGTTTTTCGTTTGCCTCTCCTCTCACCTTTCACTATCTTTGCGTTCCTTTAGCAAAAAAGAGAGACAATGACAGTAAAATTTATGAGTCTGGCCAGCGGCAGCAGCGGAAACTGTTATTACCTGGCTACTGACAACACCGCCATATTGGTTGATGCCGGTATCGGTATCCGCACCATCAAAAAAGTATTTAAGGAACGTATGCTGAACCTTGAAGGGATACAGGCTGTACTGGTCACTCATGACCACGCCGACCACATCAAGGCCGTAGGACATTTGGGAGAGAAACACGGGATTCCGGTATATACCACTCCGGAAATACACGAAGGCATGAAGCACAGCTACTGTATGACTGAACGGTTAAGTCCCGAACGTACCCGCTTTATCCGGAAAGAAGAAACATTCAGTGTGGGCGATTTCACCATCACCTGCTTCGAAGTGCCTCACGACGGAACCGACAACGTGGGCTACTGCATCACGGCAGGCGATAAGACATTCTCTTTCCTGACCGACATCGGGCATATCACCCCGACCGCTTCACGCTTCATACAGCAGGCTGACTACCTGATACTGGAAGCCAACTACGATGACAGCATGCTCCAGATGGGACCTTATCCACAGCATCTGAAGGAGCGCATCGCCGGCCCGAACGGACACATGAGCAATCACGAAATGGCCGACTACCTGAGTCATCATTTCCCCCAGCGCCTGAAACATTTATGGCTCTGCCACCTGAGCAAGGACAACAACCATCCGGAGTTGGCTTTCAAGACAGTGGAACTGGCATTCCGGCAGGAAAACATCATCGTAGGAAAAGACGTGGAAGTCACTCCACTGAAGCGAACCACTCCTTCTGAAATGTATATTCTGGAATAACAAAAGAAAATAATAAAAGCCATCGGGGCGTTTCCTCTGAAGTGAAGAAACGCCCCGATGGCTTTTTATTGCAAACTGCGAATCAGCGCAATCTTTCGTACGCCTTTACCAGCATCTCATCCTTGCCGATAGCACGGATAGCCAGCCAGTTCAGGATAATGCTTACCAATGGAAGACAAACTGTCCATGAAGGCATGAAACTGTAGTCGTCGAATGCCTTGTCCGGATTTACGACAAAATAGGCCAGTACCAGATAGTAACCAACCAGCACAATCGTATTGAAGATGGTCAGACGAATCTGCAACATACGTTTCCGGTAAAGGAAAATAGTCACCAAAGCCATTACAGCCACTACTACCAGTATCGCAAACAAAGCCCACGGCGTGTAGTTCACCGCTCCGTCCGGAAGCAGGTATGAAAGGTTTGTCATCTCACAAATATTTTTATCGGTATAGAAGCTGCCCACGGGAACAGACATCATTACTACCATCAAGATAGCTACTACGAGCAAATAAACGGTCTGTATTCTCTGTATCATAATCAATCGTATTAAGGTTTCCAAAACAAATGTCATTCTGAGGGCGACGGTTCTTGCCGTCTACACTCAGAATGACAAGCCCAAATGCGCATGCGCATTCACTAAAATCTTTACCTATAGGAGGATTACTGCAATTTTTCCTTTTCCTTTGCCGGGTTTCTGTAATAAACCTTTCCTTCTATGTACTCCTGAGTCGCGATCAACGTCGGTTTCGGGAGTTTTTCATAATAACGAGAGATTTCAATCTGTTCTCTGTTTTCAAACACCTCTTCAAGGTTATCGTTATAAGAAGCAAACTCCTGCAGTTTCTTGGAAAGGTCATTCTTCATTTCGGCAGCAATCTGGTTGGCACGCTTGCCGATGATAGATACTGTTTCATAAATATTGCCTGTGTCCTCACAGAGTTCCATCAAATTACGTGTAACCGTATTTGTAGGAGCGTTTGTTTTTTTGTAATCCATAACTTATTTATAATTATAAACGTTTATATTATTCTTCGTCTGTAGAAATGTACTTGCTTACATCAGCATAAATGCCTTCCACTTCTTTCATGTATTTGCTTTCCGGGAATTCATTTTTGAAAGCATAATATTCATCCACCGTTTCACGCATACGGTCTTCTCTCTTGTCGAGCACACTTTCCTTTGCCATGTGATACTTGGCACGGAGAATCAGAATAGAAAGTTCCTCACGCAATTTGGTGTAAGGATATTCTTTCAACACATTCTGTGCGGTGACAATGGCAGCCAGATAGTTATTACCCGTACTGCTATAAGAAGCATTTCCGGAATAAGACCCCAGGTCATAATAAAGTTTGGAAGAAAGGTATTCCTTTTCTACCAGTTTGTCCTGCAACTCGAAAATCATGCTCTGAGCAACATCCTTTCGCTGACTTGTAGGGAAATACTCCATAAACATCTGCAGTTCCTGAATGGCCTTGTACGTGCTGCTCTGGTCCAGACGTGGTTCCGGAGTATCAAGGTACAGAGCCTTTCCGCTATGAAAACGCGCCAGTTCCGTATAAGTACCGCGCGGATAAGTCGTATAATAGGTATTGAAATAATGCGAAGCAGTCACAAAATCACCCTGGTTGTAATAAGTCATTGCCAGCATATACAAAGACTCTTCTCCGTTGGCCGTACCTTTCAGGATAGGAATCAGCTCCTCCAGAATGGTTGCCGCACGTGAATTCTGTCCTTTGGCAAAATAGCTTTTCGCCGCTTCGTATTTGTATTCATAGTCAGTGCTTTTCAGCACTTTATTGTACTCTCCGCATGAAGACAAAACTCCAGCAGAAAGGAGGACCATTGCGATGTATTTTTTCATATATAATTGATATAGTTGCGCAAAATTACTCTTTTCCAGCGAATAATGCAACTCCAGGCCATTTTTTAATGTAATTTTTCAGGATGTGCAAAGTATGGTATAAAATATATATGTAATTTTACAACCGTTTTCATTCACCAATATTCAGATGCAATGAATTTTGAACTGATATCCGACTATCAGCCTACCGGCGACCAGCCGGAGGCCATCGCCCAACTGACTGAAGGTATCCGGCAGCATGTGCCTGCACAGACGCTGCTGGGAGTAACCGGCTCTGGAAAGACTTTTACCATTGCCAATGTCATCAAGAACATCAACAAGCCGACACTGATTCTGAGTCACAACAAGACACTGGCTGCCCAGCTTTACGGGGAGTTCAAGAATTTCTTCCCTCACAATGCAGTGGAGTATTACGTGTCTTACTACGACTATTATCAGCCGGAAGCATACATTCCGTCGACCGATACTTATATTGAAAAAGACCTGGCCATCAACGAAGAAATCGACAAACTTCGTCTGGCTGCGACTTCTTCCCTCCTTTCCGGACGGAAGGATGTCATTGTAGTGTCGTCCGTATCATGTATCTACGGTATGGGAAATCCGGCAGATTTCTATAACAACGTGATTGAAATCAAAAAAGGAAAGTTACTGGACCGCAACGTATTCCTCCGCCGACTGGTGGACAGCCTGTATGTACGGAACGACATCGAGCTGAACCGAGGCAACTTCCGTGTAAAAGGTGATACGGTGGACATTTTCCTGGCTTATACCGACAGTGTACTGCGGGTAATGTTCTGGGACGATGAGATTGACGGCATTGAAGAGATAGATCCGGTTTCAGGACACCGTATCGGTACGTTCGAAGAATATAAGATTTATCCGGCCAACCTGTTCATGACGACCAAGGAAAGTACGCTCCGCGCCATTCATCAGATTGAAGACGATCTGACCAAGCAGGTGGCCTATTTTGAAGAGATTGGCAAGCCCTACGAAGCCAAACGTCTGTACGAGCGTGTGACCTACGACATGGAAATGCTGCGCGAGCTGGGACATTGTTCGGGGATTGAAAACTATTCACGTTACTTCGACGGACGCGAACCGGGCACCCGTCCCTACTGTCTGCTTGATTTCTTCCCTGAAGATTTTCTGATTGTCATCGATGAAAGCCACGTCAGCGTACCGCAAATCAGGGCCATGTACGGCGGCGACCGTGCCCGCAAGACAAACCTGGTGGAATACGGATTCCGTCTGCCGGCCGCCATGGACAACCGTCCGCTTACATTCGAAGAGTTCCAGCAGATGGCCAAGCAGGTGATTTACGTGAGTGCCACTCCGGCAGAATACGAACTGCAACAGAGTGAAGGTATCGTAGTGGAACAGGTGATTCGTCCTACGGGACTGTTGGACCCGGTGATTGACGTACGTCCCAGCCTGAACCAGATAGACGACCTGATGGAAGAGATTCAGCAACGCATCGAAAGGGAGGAGCGTGTGCTTGTCACCACCCTGACCAAACGCATGGCAGAAGAACTGACGGAATACCTGCTCAACAACGGTATCCGCTGCGCTTATATCCACAGCGACGTGGAAACACTGGAGCGTATCAAAATCATGGACGAACTGCGGGAAGGTATCTACGATGTACTGGTGGGTGTCAACCTGCTGCGTGAAGGACTCGACTTGCCGGAGGTTTCGCTCGTAGCTATCCTGGATGCCGACAAGGAAGGTTTCCTGCGTTCGCACCGCTCGCTCACCCAGACAGCCGGACGTGCTGCCCGCAACGTAAACGGAAAGGTCATCATGTATGCCGACCGCATTACAGACAGTATGCGACAGACCATCGATGAGACCAACCGCCGACGGGAAAAACAGCTGGCTTACAACGAAGCACACGGCATCACACCGAAACAGATTACCCGTTCACGTGCCAATGCCCTGCTCGACATCGAAAAACAGTCGTCTCTGGAAGACAGCAGCAAGCCCAAAGAACCACGGGCTTATACCGAAACCGAAGCCCAGCTTCATGCAGCCGCCGACCCTGTGGTACAGTATATGACAAAGGGCCAGCTGCAAAAGAGCATCGAACAGACCCGCAAGCTGATGCAGGAAGCCGCCAAGAAGCTGGACTTTATCGAAGCAGCACAATACCGCGACGAGTTGCTTAAACTTGAGGAACTTCTGAAAGAAAAGTCCTGATATTGGCCAGGGCTTTCTGCGACAAACGCTCTACGCTTTGAATGGATTTTCCGGATATATAAGGCGTGTACAACACATTCGGAATATCCTTCAGAGCATCACGGGCTACACCCATGCCGGTCGCATCACACAGGTAATAGCTGTGCTTACATGTTCCCAGCCATTTCTTCAGGGCATCTACCTCAAAAGTAGGTCCTACAGACGTATTTACCAGTATCTTACGGTCTCCCATCAAGGCAAATTCCGGCTCACCCAGCAAGTAATTATTGCGTGGCAGGCAGGTACATACGATTTCCGCTTCCTTCAGCAAATCGGCCAACGGGCGATAGGCAATGCCTTTTGCTTCGGCTTCCGGTTTACGGGTACGACTGTAGTACAGCATCTCGGCACCGAAAAACCGCATGGCTTCAGCAATCATTCCTCCGGTCTTTCCCAGACCGATGATTCCCACCTTACGCCCTGTCAGTTCCGTGCTTTCTTCCAGCCAACGTACATTACCAAAACCATGGAGCAGACGTACCAGTTCACTGACTACGTATTCCACCACACCCTCATCGCCATAATCTTTCACTCCTAACACCGTAATTCCTCTTTTGCGAGCCTCTATCACATCTACATTCGAACTTTCCGGGTTATAGAGCGTACAGCACATGCCTATATAACGGATGTTCGGGCAAGCATCCAGCACAGACCGACGGATAGGCGTACGGAAAGATACCAGCAGACAGTCGGCATTGCCAATACGGCGAATTACTTCCTCTTCTTCAGTGGGAAAATCATGATATACAACCACTTCTTCCCCTATTGCTTTCAATTGTTTGAGCGCCGCTTCATTCAGCAGCGTCTCGTCTACGGCTACTATTTTCTTGAAATTCATATCTTCTTTATGCAAATTATTCATTCGAAAGTACATAAAACCCGATAATGCCGCAAGGAAAATCCGCAGAGTTTTGTAGGAAAGGAAATACGCACAGCAAACCAACTGAAATCCCATGCATAAAAACAATTTCAAAATGAGAGATAATTTGATATAAAAATTATATTATGACATCATTTTCACAAATAATATATCCTTTTTAATTTATTATTTATACTTTTGCGACAAAATCAAAACAAACAGAAAATGGAACAGCTTACAAAAATTATGCAAGAAATTAGTTCGTTTATGTGGGGATGGCCTATGATTATCATGCTCCTGGGCACCCATCTTTATCTTACCATCCGGTTGCGTTTTCCGCAGTTACATATCCTCAAGGCCTTACGGCTCTCCGTAAGCAAGGATAAAGATGCAGGAGGCGATGTCAGTCAATTCGGAGCACTGGCCACTTCACTGGCAGCAACCATCGGAACCGGAAACATTATCGGAGTGGCTACTGCCGTCGCGCTGGGCGGACCGGGTGCCGTATTCTGGTGCTGGCTGACAGGTGTACTGGGCATGTCGACCAAATACGCTGAAGGACTTCTGGCCGTAAAATACCGCATAAAGAATTCGTCGGGCGAGATGATTGGCGGACCGATGTATGCACTGGAACGCGGCTTAGGATTGAAATGGCTCGGAGTTCTGTTCTGTATCTTTACCGCACTGGCTGCTTTCGGCATCGGCAACACGGTACAGGCCAACTCAATTTCCCTGCTGCTGAATGAATCGTACGGAGTATCTCCTCACCTGACAGGCATTCTGATGAGTATTCTCACGGCTTTGGTAGTCATCGGTGGAGTAAAGAGCATCGCCAGAGTCTGTATGGGCCTCGTACCCATTATGGCCTTACTCTATGTAGGGGGATGTATTTATATTCTAATCGTCAACCATGCCTATTTAGGAGAATCTTTCCGGCTGATTTTTGAATCTGCCTTTTCAGCACGGGCGGCTGGTAGTGGATTCGTAGGAACCACGGTCATGATGGCTGCCCGCTACGGTATCGCCCGCGGACTATTCTCCAACGAATCAGGACTGGGTTCCGCACCGATTGTAGCCGCCGCAGCACAGACACGCAACCCCGTACGTCAGGCACTGGTCTCCTCTACCGGAACTTTCTGGGATACGGTCGTGATATGTGCACTGACAGGTCTCGTACTGGTAAGCAGTATCCTGGCCTATCCGGACATTGATTATACCAGCGACGCGGCACTCACCAAGATGGCTTTTGCCAAAATCCCCTACATCGGTACTCCCATCCTTTCGTTTGGTATCGTCACTTTTGCCTTCAGCACCATTTTAGGATGGACCTATTACTCACAGAAAGCAGTAGAATACCTGGGTGGAAAGAAAATCATGTTTGCCTATCGTCTGATGTGGATTCTGATGATTTACGTGGGGTCCGTCATCAACCTCGCTCTTGTGTGGAACTTTGCCGACTTGGTTAATGCCCTCATGGCTATTCCTAATCTCATCTCATTGGTTCTGCTGTCGGGAGTGGTTGTCAGCGAAACGCGTAAATATCTATGGAACAATCGCTTGAACGACTATCACGAAGAATAAATTTCTGTATAAAAAGAGCCCCGGAAAACCTTATGCAAGTCTCCGGGGCTCTCTATGTATTAATCTCTCTTTATTTTGCTTCGTTCAAGTCGATGCCTTTGTTGCGCAGTGTCATGGCCATCAGACGAACATAGTTAGAATACTGCTTGTCGTCCAGCGTCTGCTTCATCAATTTCAAGTTACCGTAAACAGCTTTACGAACTTTTTCTTTGTTTTCTGTCTTTGAAGAATTTGCACGAGTCATTTCCTGTTCAAAGTAGTCGCAGATGTCAGCAACTTTTTCATGCTGGTTAGATGAAAGATTCAAATATTTAGTCAGCTTTGACTTGTTGATTGAACCATTCCATTTCTGTGCATTGTTGTCCTGTACACCTTCTGCAAACATAGAAACTGAAAATACCAATGCGGCTGCTAATGTTAATCCTAATCTTTTCATACCTTTAAAATCTTTTACCTAAAAAACTTTGTTACCTAAATAATTTAAAATCTAGCTTAGCTCGAGCTTTTTTCCTTTTACCGCTACAAAGATAAGGATATGTTGGACAACATAAAAATAAACTACAAAGAAAGTTGCTCTACCCCTATCATTTATTGACGTATATCAAGAAAGGTATAGCAAAATGAACAATTTATTCACATTTTTGTAATATAAAGCTTCATTTCACTTTCTATTGATTACCCTTTGAACCGTATCCGCATAAAAAAAAGGCTTTCAGGATATTTCCTGAAAGCCTTTTGCTTCATTATGTCATAAATTCTGCGGATTATCCACCGAAGTTATCGTACATGATAGAAGACTCTTCTACGCCGAGGCTATCCAGCATAGCAACAACTGCCTTCGACATCGGACCAGGACCACACATGTAGTATTCGATGTCTTCCGGAGCTTCGTGGTCTTTCAAGTAAGTGTTCAACATTACCTGATGAACGAATCCTGCTGTATACTTCACGCCAGCTGCATCGGCTGCAGGGTCCGGACGGTCCAGAGCCAGATGGAAGTGGAAGTTCGGGAAGTCTTTTTCCAGTTTCAGGAAGTCGTCCAGATAGAACACTTCGTTCAAGGCACGCGCACCGTAGAAGTAATGCAACTCACGGTCTGTGGTGTGCAATGTACGGGTCATGTGCATAATCTGTGCACGAAGCGGAGCCATACCGGCACCACCACCTACCCAGATCATTTCCTTCTTGGAATCGAAAATAGGATGGAAGTCTCCGTAAGGACCGCTCATCAGCACCTTGTCACCCGGTTTCAGGGTAAAGATATAAGAAGAAGCGATACCCGGCATCACATCCATGAATCCGCTGCGGTCTGGCTTGAACGGAGGAGTAGCGATACGAACTGTCAACATGAACACGTCACCTTCTGCCGGATAGTTGGCCATAGAGTAAGCACGGATGGTTTCTTCTTCGTTCTTACATTTCAGGCCGAACAAACCGAATTTTTCCCATGCAGGCAAGTATTCGGCACCGATAAGGTCCTTGTCGATGTCCTTGTTGTAATCCATTTCAAATTTAGGAATCTTAATCTGTGCGTATGAACCCGGAATAAAGTCCATGTGCGCACCCTTGGGCAACTGCACCTTGAACTCCTTGATAAAGGTAGCCACGTTCTTGTTGGAGATAACCGTACATTCGTATTCCTTTACGCCCATTACAGATTCAGGAACCTTGATAGCCATATCCCCTTTCACTTTCACCTGACAGCCCAGACGCCAGTGGTCTTTCTGCTGTTTACGGCTGAAGTGGCTCACTTCAGAAGGCAGGATTTCACCGCCACCTTCTACCACCTGACACTTACACTGTCCGCAAGAACCCTTACCTCCACAGGCTGAAGGCAGGAATACGCCGTTGACGGCCAGTGTGTTCAGCAATGTAGAGCCAGACTCTACTTCCATCTCCTTATCGCCGTTGATAGTCAGTTTTACGTTGCCGGAAGCTACAAGGAAATTCTTTGCAACCAGCAGGATGACTACCAGCACCAGAATAGTCACGAGGAATACTCCAATGCTTGCTAAAATAAAATTCATATCCATTGTCTTATTCCTTTCCTATTAGATGTTCAAACCAGAGAAACACATAAATGCCATTGCCATCAGACCTACAGTGATGAAGGTGATGCCCAAGCCTTTCAGCGGAGCAGGCACGTCAGAGTAAGCCATTTTCTCACGGATGGCAGCCAGGCCGACGATGGCCAGCATCCAGCCGATACCTGAACCCAGTGCGTAAGAAACAGCATCACCGATGCCACCGATGAACTTCGGGTCGGAAGGAGTCAGGTTGATGCGCTGCTGCATGAACAGAGAGGCACCCATGATGGCGCAGTTCACGGCAATCAACGGCAGGAAGATACCCAGCGAAGCATACAGCGAAGGGCTGAAACGCTCCACAATCATTTCCACCAACTGTGTAATGGCCGCGATAACGGCAATGAAGAGGATGAAGCTCAAGAAGCTGAGGTCAATGCCCAAAATACCGTCGGCAGCCAGTACCTTCGTCTGGAGCAAATAGTTGACCGGCAAAGTCACCACCAGCACGAAAGTTACAGCAATGCCCAGACCGACAGCTGTTTTCACATTCTTCGATACCGCCAGGTATGAACACATACCCAGGAAGAACGCGAATATCATATTGTCCACAAAGATGGAGCGGACCAATAAACTGAAAAAATGTTCCATAATGTCTTTCCTTTACTTGTTATTCCTTATCTTGTAATTCAGGATGCTTCGCACGCTGGTACCATATCAGGCAAGCCACGATAATCAACGCCATCGGCGGCATCAGCATCAAGCCGTTGTTCACATAGCCGAACTCCTGGATAGCTGCATGGTTCAGGACATTGAAACCCAGCAACGTACCTGAGCCCAGAAGCTCACGGATGAAAGCCACGATGACCAGAATCTTGGCATAGCCCAGTCCGTTGCCCAGACCGTCAAGACAAGATTCCCACGGGCCGTTTGCCATCGCAAACGCTTCCAGACGTCCCATCAGGATACAGTTGGTGATAATCAGACCTACATATACTGAAAGCTGGACACTTACATCATAGGCAAAAGCCTTCAGCAGTTCGCTTACGATAGTCACTAACGCAGCAACGACCACCAACTGTACGATAATACGGATACGGTTCGGAATTGTCTTGCGAATTAATGAGATGACCACATTCGAGAATGCGGTGATAATGGTTACCGAAAGTCCCATCACGATGGCCGGTTCCAGTTTGGAAGTAACGGCAAGTGCCGAACAAATACCCAACACCTGTACGGTGACCGGATTGTTCATGCTAATCGGGGTGGAGAACACTTCTCTATTCTTGGCTGAAAATAAATTTCCCATATTATATTTCCCCTCCTATTATTCTTTAGCGGTTAAAAACTTGGTATAGTTTCCCATGCAGTTCTTCAGCATCTGTCCTACGGCCACTGAAGTAATCGTACCTCCGGAAATACCGTCCACCTGGAACTCAGGCTTGTCAATCTTCCCGTTCTTTACGACATCCAGTCCGATGGCATCTCCGTCCAGCACGTTCTTGTCCTTGAACTCATTCTGGAAATGTTCGGTAGCGATTTCCGCACCCAGACCCGGAGTTTCTGATGCATGTGAGAAATAAGTGCCATACACGGTGTTCTTATCCTCGTTCAAGGCTACATAGCCCCAGATGGCACCCCACAATCCCGTACCATAAACGGGTATAACATACTTCTTCTGTCCGTCTATCTCGCAGACGAAAAGATGGGCTTCTCCCTTTTCCTTATATGCTTTCTCATATCCGGTAACGAAGCTGCCTTCGTATGGCTTCAGCGAACCGTCTTCAGCCACCAGCATGTCTTCTTTCACCACTTCGGCAAATTTGGCTTCCGCATCTTCCACTTCACGGATACCCAAAGCCGAAAGAATCTGTTTTTTCGTATCCAACTCTACATTTTTTCCTTGCAGGTCGCGCAAAGAAGAGTTGACGAAAGCCAGCAAGAATGCTACGATAACAACCATTACCGAAGCATAAATGATAGTATAAGAGTTACTATTGGTATTCATTGTATTTTCGGTTTTTATTTGTTAGACATAGCACGTTTTGCACGACGCGAAATATTGTTCTGCACTACCACATAGTCAATCAGCGGTGCAAAGATATTCATCAGCAGGATAGCCAGCATCATGCCTTCGGGATAACCCGGATTGAGCACACGGATGATGATGGCCATGGCACCGATCAGGAATCCATAAACGTATTTACCGTTCTCCGTACGTGAAGAAGTGACAGGGTCGGTCGCCATGAACACGGCACCAAAACAAAAACCACCCAGGCACAGATGTTCATACCAAGGCATGTGGGCCACTGCGGTATCCGGTCCCCATTGGTTGAACACCCAACCCATCACGGCACCACCAACGAATACTGACAGCATCGTTCTCCAGCTTGCCACGCCCGACCATAACAGGATAACGGCACCGATAGCAATGGCAATTACGCTCGTCTCGCCGATAGAGCCCGGAATCAGACCGGTCACCATATCCCACGAGAAAGCAGGGCACTCGGCAACCTTTGCCACACCTAACGGAGTAGCGGCTGTCAACCCGTCCACAGTCTTGCCCAAACCGAAAATGCTGTCACCGGACACCCATACCGTATCACCGGACATCTTGGTCGGATAAGCAAAGAACAGGAAGGCACGAGTAATCAACGCCGGATTGAAGATATTCATACCTGTACCACCGAACACTTCCTTTGCAAACACCACAGAGAAAGCAGTAGCCACGGCCAGCATCCACAACGGACACTCAACCGGCACAATCATCGGAATCAACATACCGGAAACCAGGAAACCTTCCTGAATTTCTTCCTTCTTCCACTGGGCTACCACAAATTCGATACCCAGACCTACCACGTAGGATACAATGATTTTCGGCAGTACAGCCAGGAAACCATAGCCGAACATTTCCCAGAAGCTTCCTTCTACATTGGTAGCATGGAAATGCTGGTAACCTACATTATACATACCGAACAACAAGGCCGGTATCAGCGCAATCACCACGAACGACATGATACGTTTGCTGTCTATCGCATCGTGGATGTGCGTACCTGTCTTCGAAGTAGTGTTCGGAACAAACAGGAATGTTTCAAACCCGTCGAACACAGAACGAAAAGCATGAAATTTGCCTCCCTCTTCAAAGTTAGGCTTTATCTTATCGAGATAATTTCTTAACGCGTTCATTTATTAATAATCGTTTTAGTTAGCATTAACACATTTCACGGCGGAGCATGTCGAGTCCGTCGCGAACAATACGCTGCAGTTCCATCTTTGAAGAGCAGACAAATTCACACAAGGCAAAGTCTTCCGGAGCTACCTCATAAATACCCAATGCCTCCATCCGGTCAATATCTCCTGCAATGATGGCTTTAATCAGGTATTCCGGCAGAATGTCCATCGGAAGTACATGGTCGTATTCATTTGACATGATCATGTGGCGTTCCCCACCCTTCACACGGGCATCCAACACATACTCTTTCTTTTTACACATCATCCAGCTGAAATAAGAATGGCTGGTACTGAAGTCATTGAAACGCGGCATAATCCAACCCAGCATTTCGTGCACGTCATTTCCTTCCGGAATCACAGTCACCTGGCTGTGAAAAGCTCCCAGATAACCGTTCGCAGAAATCTGCTTACCAGTGAGCACGTTACCGCTGATGTAACGCAAAGCCTTGTCTTTTGTCACGTTGTTTTCAAACACACCTGTCAGCAGTGCACCTACTTTCAGTTTCACGTAGGCAGGCTTAAGTACTTCAGAACCTGTCACTGCTACCGTGCGGGTAAAGTCTACATGACCCGTATTGAACAGACGGCCGATGAAGATAACAGCCTGCGGATCGATAGTCCATACTGTTTCACCCTTGTTTATCGGAGCAATGTGGTTAATCTGCACACCGACGTTACCAGCAGGATGCGGTCCGTCAAATACAGTTACTTCCACGTTCTTCGCCTGCGTCAAAGCCGGTGATTTCTGATTCACACTGATACTCAGGTATGTTTTGGCCATCTTAGCCAATGCATCCAATCCAGTCTGGAAGTTTGCTTCTTCGCCTGAAAGTGCCAGTTCGAATTCTGGAGCCAGCGGGTTTGTGTCGAATGCAGAAACGAAGATAGCACGAGGTGCTACAGTCGGATCAGCCACTACGTCATACGGACGCTGACGGATAAACGCGAACAAGCCGGCATTCAGCAGCATTTCCTTTACAGCAGCACCGTCAAGTGCAGCCACGCTCTTCTTGCCGAATTCTTCAAAGTCCTGTTCCGTAGCAGCCTGCACGGTGATGCTCATCACCTTGCGTCTTGCCCCACGTTCCACGCTTGTCACTACGCCGCTTACCGGCGAAACAAATTTCACTTCTGGATGATTCTTGTCTACAAACAAGGGTCCTCCGGCCATCACATATTCCTGTTCCTTAACGACCACTTTCGGAGTCACGCCTGTAAAATCATCGGGACACAGAGTATAGAATCCCGGCTCTTTCACAGCCACCACTTCCGCAGCCGCCTTACCTTTCAGGTTTATGTCCAAGCCTTTACGCAACTTAATTAAATTTGCCATGTTAGGTTATAAAAAATGGTTTTGTATTTTGCGTGCAAAATTAAATAAAAAAGAGGTGAAAAAAGAATATTTGCCCATCGAATTAGAGAAATATTTCTTTATATCGAAAGGCAAATATTAAATAACTATGACAAAATGGCTATTCTGCCATATAGAGAGAGCAAAAATACACTTAATATCCCTTATGCTGGTGCAGCTGAGGGTTCATGTCAATCACTTTTTCCGGAATCGGAAAGACGGTAGTATAGCCGTTTTCCTCCCCCGGGAGCTGCGGACGACAGCTGTACGAACGGGTAAAAACGCCGAAACGAATCATATCCTGCCGTCTCCAGCCCTCCCAGGCCAGCTCCATCATTCGCTCATCCAGCAAATTTTCCAATGTAGCAGTTCTCGGAGCCATACCTACCCGACTTCTCACTAAATTCAGCTCGGCATCGCCATCTTCTCCATTCCGCACCTTAGCCTCACTTTGCATGAGCAGCACGTCGGCGTAGCGGAACAACACGATGTCATTGTCCAGCAGTTTTCCGTCCTTAAGCCCCGTCTTATCGACTTCGTATTTTTTCATTCGGGCTCCGGCTGTTTTCTCGTACGGCTTTCCCGACACATCCAGCGACACGTTCCAAGGCTCATACACCAGTGGAGTAACCCCGTCATCCAGCAGAATCTGATTTCCCTCCAAATCCTTTACCGGCCCGGCAAAATAGCAGTAATCAAAACGGGCATCCACCTGCGGCGTATCATAACCGAAGGTCTCCAATACCTCTTTCGTGGCCGACGAGCCATTTTCACCACTCAACCCATACGCCTTGGCATGGTTGTAATGCCGCGAACGGAACAAGTAGATAAACTGGTTGGTGTATAAAGTCTTGCTCATGGGAATGACAAAAATATTTTCCTCCGAGGACTCATTGAACACAGCAAAGTTGGCTGTATAATCCTTTTCCAGGGTATATCCCGCTGCTGTAATCTTCTCACAATAATAGTTCACCGTTTGCCAGGCATTCAGACGCTGTCCATCCACTTCGAAAAAGATGGACTTCCCGTCCGGACGGCTTCCGTCTGTCCAGTCATCATCGGTATAAACTTCCGCATTCAAGGCTAACTTAGCGAGCAAAAACCACACCACTGGCTGTGTCATTCGCCCGTAATACACTCCCGGCTGATTGCTCCGCTCTTTGCTCAAAGAAGGAGAAGATTCCGCAAGTTCTTTCACAATGAAATTAAATACTTTAGAACGCTTTTCTTGAACAATATCTTCAACTTCCGGATTGCTCTTTTCAATCAGCGGAACGCTCCCGAAAAGGTCCATAATATAATAATAAAACATGGCTCTCAATGCCCGTACTTCAGCCACACAATCTGCTACATTTTCCTTGGGATGTTTTTCAGCAAAATCCTGTATTCTCTCCAAAGATCCATTACACAAAATCACCGTACGATACAGGTATTCCCAGGTGGCATAAATCGCCTCATTGTTCACTCCCCAGCGATGCAAGTACAATCCCTGCCAGAATCCACCGTCATACCAGTCTCCTCCACGTGTGGGCATGATAGCCTCATCAGTAGTAAACGTATTCAAATCATAGATACCCCGACCTGTCCCCTGAAGGCCCTGACTGTCGACATATCCACCCACGTAATTATACAACGAAAGCACCCCATTTTTCTGCACGTCCGACAAGGTAGAATATGCCGTTTCTTCATCCAGACGGTCCTTCGGATTTTCTTCCAGGTAACTGCTGCAGGAAGTCCATGACAGAAGAGAAAACGACGCAAATAGTATTGAGTATATTCTTTTCATAATAAGCAGATTAAAAGTTAAGACCTAAACTAATCATATAAGTTCTTGAAAGAGGATAAGTACGCTTGTCGTCCACCCCGAAAGTATTGTCCACCAAGGTAGAATTAATCAGTGGAGTCAGCCCCGAATAGCCGGATATTGTGCCCAGGTTGTTAATGGTCAATGCCAAGCGTGCCCCATGCAAGAAACGCTGTTTTTTAATAGGCACGTTCCAACCCACAGTCAGGTAATCAAAGTTCACATAATTGCCGCTTTCCAGCCAGTAATCCGTTGCCGTCAGGTCATGTATATTCCGTGCCGGTGCCTCTGCCAACACATTGTAGTCCGGCAAGCTGTTCATGTTCATGTAACTCAGCGCCGTACCATTGTAAATCTTATGTCCGAATGCTCCGTTTATCTGCAACGACACATCAAAACGCTTGTAACGGAAACTGATGTTGGAACCTAACAAGGTCTTGGGGGTAGCCTGTCCGGCCACGTAACGGTCCTCCCCATCTTCCAGGTTCACGCCTCCTCCATTCAAGTCAGCAATCTGATAGGTATATCCTCCGTTTCCGTCCGAAACCAGTCCTTCGCAATGCGGCAGATAGAAAACGCCTAACGGCTGGCCCACAATCTGATACACGATATTGTTGTATCCGCCATGCAGTCCCGCTCCGTTCAGTCCGGCCAAAGCCGTATATTGTGCCGCACTGATGTATTCTCCGTCATACATACCGCTCAATGACAGCAACTTGTTCCGCTGGAAAGTTACGTTCGCATTGATATTCAGTTCCATATCTTTTGTCCGCAAGGGCGTGATACCGATGGAAAGTTCCGTTCCGCTGTTCCGCATGGAGCCCAGATTAGCCAAGAGTTTGTTATAAGCAAACGGTGGCACACTGACATCGTACTGATACAGCATGTCCCTCGTCTTCGAAAGATAATAATTCACCGACAGCAACAAGCGGTTTCCGTAAAATCCCATATCCACCCCCGCATTGAAGGTCGACTTGACCTCCCATTTCAGGTCCGGATTGACGTTTTTCAGGCTCTCATACGTCACCAAAGGCGAATTCCCCACCGGAGTTACCCCGTTCGGACGCACCAGTGCCATGGTGGTATACGAATCAATCCCTCCCTGATTTCCTGCCAATCCGTATCCCAGTCGCAGCTTCAGGTTATCAATCAGATGAAAACGCCTCATAAACTTCTCACGGGTTATATTCCAGGCAGCAGACACAGAAGGAAATACGCCCCATTTATGATTCCGTCCAAATTTGGAAGAGGCATCCGTACGCAGGTTCACCGTCAGCACGTAACGGTCGTCATACGTATAATTCACGCGTCCTAAGAACGACACTAAATGCGGCTCTTCATAATACGAACCGGTACCTTCCCAAGGCCGCAATGCGCCACCCTGCAGGCTGTGATACCCTAACTCGTTGGAAGAGAAATTAGTCGTGGTCGTATAAAAGCCATGGAAACGATTTTTCTCCACCTCTCCTAAAGCCAGCATATCCACGAAGTGAACCCCTAACTGCTTCTGATATGTCAGCATCAGGTTTCCTAATAAGGCTTCTGCCTTCCGGTTTCCCCGGTAAGCCTGACCGTTGGCCCATACCGTCGTCGGCAGAAACTGGGCGTTCTCTGTCGTGCTATAGGTATAAGAGCCGAAAAGCACCATCTTCAAATCCTTCAGCAAATTAAAAGTCAGACGGGCGTGCGAACTGAAATAAGAAGTCTCCTCGCGATTATCCACGTCCATCCAGGCCAATGGATTTGTAATCTGACTGGCCGTCGTAATCTGGTCCCAGCTCCCGGTTTCCGGATCCGGAAAATCAGGGAAGGTAGGATTAAAAGCAGCTGCCGAATAAAAAGTCTTCTGCAAATCAAACAGCGTACGGTCGCGCTTCATCGAACCGAATAACCCCAATTCACAGTCAATCAGTCCGTCAAGCATCTTCTGCGACATATTCATATTGGCCGTAAACAGTTTCATGCCCTCATTCTGAATCACTCCCTCACGATTCTGAAAGCCTAACGATACCCTGTAATTGGAAACCTCACCACCCCCATAAAACGCAATGTTATGATTCTGCTGCAAGCCCGTCTGTTCAATGGCTTTCTGGAAATCCGTGTCATATCCCTTATCCAGGATACTCCATCCTCGTTCAGCCGCCAGCTTGCGATACTCTGCTCCCGAAAGCATATCCAACCGGCGATAAGCATGCGACACACCAAAACTACCATTGTAATTCACGCGCGTCTTCCCTGCCCGGCCTTTCTTGGTGACAATATTAATGACTCCCGACGCTCCACGTGAACCGTACTGGGCCGTTTCCGACGCATCCTTCAAAATCGTAAAAGACTCTATATCGGTGGGATATACAGAGGTCAGCATCGTCAAATCACCCAATACTCCGTCCACGATAATCAGCGGGTCATTTCCACTGGTCAGCGAAGTCGTACCACGCAAGCGGACCGACTCCAGCGCCGCCATTCCATTGTTACTCTTCAAGATGGTAAGTCCCGGCACACGTCCTTGAATGGCTTCCAGCGGATTGGTTATCAGCTCACGGTTCATCTGTTTTTCCGTAATCTGTTCCACCGAACCGGAAATATTCTTCAAACTACCACGAGCATAACCGATGTTATAAATTGAATCGGGAGGCAATTCGTCTACATTCTGTCCTTGTACATAAAGCGGGAATCCGGCTCCCATACACCCTAAGAACAACAAGCTGTACAAAGCCTGAGATATTGGCTGCATTTTATCCATAGCATACTTATTTAAGGTCAAAAGGGCGTGAAGATACCAAAACCTCCACGCCCCGTATAATCAGTTCCTTCTTTTCACAAAGAAAAGATATTTCTACCGATAAAGCAAGCCCTGAGCCATGTTATTCCTGCCCGGTCATCATTTTTCTTCCGCAAACATCGGATCCCATGCCGGAAGCTGTATCGGCTTCTGCTTGAAGATGTCCAGCACCTTCTTCGGTACATATTTCGTTTCCAGCACCAGGCGGAACATATACTCATTGAACCATTCATCCGTCATAATCAGGTGTCCCTGATAGCCCGATGCAGCCCCCCAGCTGTTTTCCACCATCCATTTTTTCGGTTTTCCGTTCGCGTCCAAATCTACTGCCATCAGTGTCATGGCATGTGCCGACATGCTGGCAAACGTCTGGATACGTTCTTTCTTATCCATTCCGAAAGTCGTACCCATCAACGAACCGAAATCATAATTGTTTACATCCAGCAGCCCACGCTTGCTGTCCAGCTGTGTCACGTCACTCGAGAAATACATCCGTGTGCTGTCCTTCAATGACGTAATGGCCATTTCCTTGATTTCCTCTACCGGCAGATTCACATACGTCCAGTTCTTTCCATCGTAACGGTGACGGTCGTATGCAATTTCGTAACACTTGTAATATTCACGTGAAGGATCGTTCATCACCATCACATAATTAGTCAACAGGTTCGTATCACCGTATTTTTCCAGGAACGACATCGGTGTGTGATGCTCTGTAGCCACCACATTCCCTTTGCTGTCCTTACGTACATAGTCGAACTCAGTCGGCGGCACTCCTAAAGTCAGCACCAGCATACGATACACCGTGCTCAACATTTCTTCCTTACTGCCTTCAATCGTTGCAGCCTTCTCTCCTTTAGCAGCCATTTCTCTCAGTTCCAGGCCGAATTCCTTCAGCTTCAGGCCAATCAAAGAAGACATGTACGAGGTATGTTCACTGCTGTATGTTTCCGGCATAGCCTCTTTAGGCACGAGACCGTATTTCGACACGATGTCGGCTACTCCCGTAAATGTACCTCCGTCGCTTAGCGGATGCTTGAACAGCCATTCCACAGTCTGATCGTTCATCGGTTTACCAGCCGTTTCAATAACTCCCTGTAAGAACAGATTGGATTTTTCCAGCTGGTCCCAAAAGAAAGAATATACCTGCGAGAACTCCAGTCCCGGCAAGTCATAGCGTGCAATGGCTTTGGCACGCATCACGTTCAGTCCCGTAAACAACCAGCAACGACCAGACGACTGCTGGTCGGTGATACCTTTTGATTCTACCTTAATGGAAAAATCCGTATTCAGCGCCTTCTGGTTTTCCTGGTTCAATGCCAGTTCCTTGATGCTGGTACCTCCCATGGCATTCCGCAATGCCTTGTCGGCAGCCGTATTCTGATAACTACTCTGAATTTTTTTCAACATATCCGGAGAGATGCCTCCATCCTGAGCCTGTACCGTCAGTCCGAAAGCCAACAGACAAGCAGCCAATGTTACGTGTTTCTGGTTCATTCTATTATGGTTTTAATGAAAATTGTTTCTTAATCCTTATTTTACCGAACGTACAATCTTAAAGCCGATGCACGCCACGAAGATACTCATCAACGGACTCAGCAAGTTAAAGAAACTATACGGCAGATACACCAGTGTAGGCACATTCAGTATCGTGGCCTGCGTCATTCCGCATGTGTTCCATGGAATCAGCGGACTGGTCACCGTGACGGCATCTTCCGTTGTTCGGCTTAACAGGCGCGATTCGTATCCATTCTTCTTATAAATATCCTTGAACATGTTTCCGGTCAGAATAATCGAAATATACTGGTCGGCAGTAGCCAGATTCAGGAACAAACCGGAAGCTACAGTTGCCGCTACCGTACTTGCCAGCTTATGCGTAAAACGTACAAACATACGCGTAATGCTCCCCAACATGCCACAGGCCGTCATGGCTCCACCCAGACACATGGCACAGAGAATCAGCCATACCGTATCCATCATACCTCCCATTCCACGGGTGGCAATCAGTTCGGTCAATGCAGGAGTAGAAGCCTGCAGTGATGTACTGCCCGACAAGGCCAGTAACACACCTTTGTATAAAGCTTCCCCTCCGCTCACTCCGTCACCGGCCACTTCACGGAGTACATCTGTCTGGAAAACTAGCATACACACCACAGCCAAAGCGGTCGATATGAATAAGGTAATAATAGAAGACACCTTACGGGCAATTAATATTCCTGTCACCACCGGCACCAGCAACACCCAGAAAGTAATATGAAAACGTTCCGCCAGTCCGGTAGTAAACACGGCAATCTGCGAACTGTCTGATGCCTCATGCGAAAATCCGGCTATTGTAAAAATAACCAATGAAATGACCACCGAAGGCACCGTGGTGTACATCATGTAACGGATATGCGTAAACAGCGGCGTATCTGTCACTGAGGAAGCCAGGATGGTCGTATCCGAAAGCGGAGAAACCTTGTCGCCGAAATATGCACCCGAGATAATCGCTCCGGCAATCCATCCCTCATCAAAACCCTGTGCCTTGCCGATACCCATCAAGGCAATACCGATGGTCGCAATGGTAGTCCACGAACTGCCTGTCATGACCGATACCACTGCACAAATCACACAGCACGACACGAGGAAAAATTTCGGATGAATAATCTGTACCCCATAGTAAATCAGCGTAGGTACCACTCCCCCTAACATCCAGGCTGCAGAAAGTGCTCCGATAATCAACAGGATAATCAAAGCCGAACTCACCCCCGCAATGTTGTTGATAATGGCATGTTCAATATCCTTCCAGCTCACCCCATACCGGCTCATACCCAAAGCCGCACACAAAGCCGTAGTCAGCAACAAACAAATCTGGCTACCTCCGCCCAGCGCGTCAGCTCCCAACAGACGAATCGTAAAGAAAAGTAATACCACCAATACCGCTACAGGCAGCAAAGACACCAGCGGAGAAGGAATCTTCATTTTTTGCGTCATTTTTATCCGTTTAAGTCTAATTTCATTACTAAATTAATAACGGCTGCAAATTTCCGAATATTTTTCCAATTTTCCATACAAAATCCATATATATTTACATTTTATGCTACAGAAATGAATAAAAATAGATTTCCAATTCATTTATACCAACCGTAAAAGGGCATCACCCAAAACTTAAAAACTACTAATAACACCCTCAAAGGCCCTTTTCTTCGAGGGTTATTTGTACATTTGTCTATAATTTGCATAAATAAAGAATGAGTAAAGCCACGCGCATAAAACAAGCCATACGTATCACGGTCATTTCGACACTGGTATTCTATTTCGGTCTGATTGCTCTGCTGAACCTTCCGGCTGTCCAACACCGCATCAGTACGTATGCTGCCCGTGAACTTACCCATCTTACCCAGGCCGAAGTCAGCATTGGCAATGTAGACTTAGGGCTTCTGAACCGCGTCGTTATCCAGAATGTGCAGATAAAAGACCGGCAGAAGAAAGACATGCTCGGCATTTCGCGCTTTTCCGTCAAGATTGACATTCCCTCTCTCCTTCGTGGAAAAATCCGCATCAGCAGTGTCCAGTTATTCGGACTGGATGCCCGTCTGAACCGCGCTCATCCCAAGGCTCCCCTGAATTGCCAGTTTCTGATTGATACTTTTGCTTCAAAAGATACGACAAAGAGCGAAAAGTCCATCGACCTGCGTATCAATTCCGTACTTATCCGTCGCGGACAAATCCACTACGATGTGCTGTCGGAATCCAATACACCCCGCCGGTTCAATCCTCATCACATCGGTATCAGCGAACTTTCGGCAACCATCTCCTTGAAGGCCTTGCAGACCGATTCACTCAACGCACAAATCCGCCGTATGAGTTTCAATGAGCAAAGCGGATTTCAACTGAAGAAATTTGCGCTGAAGGCCACAGCTACCCCCAAAGGTATCCATTTGCATGACCTGAACCTGAGCCTTCCGGCCACGACGGTAAACATCGACACATTTACCGTAGCGGGAGAACTCACCGCACCCGACTTTATTTCAGATACACAAACCACTTACATGGGTCGCCTGAATGCCTCGGTCACTCCGGCCGACATCGCCTGCTTTGTCCCTGCCCTCCAGCATTTTCAGGACTCCGTACATATCGACCTGGCCTTTCATGGACGGGGAAAACAGGCTCGATGTACCAATTTCTATCTCTCCAGCCCGCACAAAGCACTGGAAATACATGCAGAAGGAATGCTCGACCACAGCAATCCTTCACAACCGCCTTATTTTTTTGGTCAAATCACACAGGCTGATGCCGACAAAACAGCCATATCCTGGCTCATACATAATTTGAAAGGTACCGCTGCACCTGTACCCGACATCCTGCAGCGTCTGGGCTTTCTCAAATTTCAGGGTGATGTATCGGGATACCCTTCCCGTATCACTGCACACGGTACCCTGCAAAGCGAACCGGGACAGATTAATGCCAATCTGACCATGCACACCGACACCCTGACCCAGCAAAAAAGTTACTCCGGAAAAGTTTCCACCCATAACTTTGAGCTTGGCAAACTGCTGGCAAAAAAAGAACTGGGTAAAACCTCTTTTGACCTGGAACTGAACGGACTGCAATACCGAAACCATCAGCCAGAATCGCATATTAAAGGAGAAATCTCTTCTTTAGAGTACAATGACTACCAATACCAGCATATTGCACTGAACGGAAATTTCAAGCCGGGCGGTTTCAACGGCCATCTGTCACTCGACGATGAAAACGGTAAAATCAGCGTAGACGGGAATTTCGTGACCCAACAGGCCGTACCCGACTTCAACCTGCGGGTAAAAGTACGTGATTTTCGTCCCCATAAACTTCAGCTGACGAAAAAATACGAAGATACCGACGTATCACTGAACCTGACGGCAGACTTTTCAGGACATTCCATTGACGATGTCCAGGGAAAAATCAGCCTCGACAGTCTTTCTGTCCGCACGCCCGACGAAGAAGGGAACTACTTCCTTCCCCGCCTGCAGATTGATGCGACACAGCTTACCTCAGAGGCCAAGCAGAAGGAAATACGCATTGACTCCCCGTTCCTGACCGGAACCATACAAGGACAATATGCCTACCACACCCTGCTGAAGAGCATGGAGAAAGTAATCCGAAAACACCTCCCGTCTCTGTTCCCGGAAGAGAAACAGAAAAGAAGAAGGAAGAAACCCGCAGAGCCGAACAACCAGTTCCGGTTCCAGTTCCGCATGGAAAACAGCGAATTTCTTTCAAAAGTCTTGAACATTCCGTTCGAGTTGCAGATGCCGGCCACGTTCTCGGGACAACTTAACGACAGCCTCTCACAGATGCGCATCAACGGCTCGATTCCTCAATTCACATATAAAGGGAAATACTACGAATCGGGCACCCTGTTGTGCGAAAGCCGTTCCGATGAACTGCAGTGCCAGTTACGCGCCGGCACCTTGATGAAAAAAGGAGCCATGTTCAATTTCTCCCTCATCACGCGGGCCAAAGACGACAAGCTGCACAGTACCATTTACTGGGGCAACAACACTCAGCTCACCTATAGCGGAAAGATTGACGCCATCGCTTCTTTCCGTCAGGACAGCCTGAAGAAGGTACTCCACACCCGTGTGGACATCCAGCCCAGCCAGGTCATTCTGAATGACACCACCTGGAACATCCATCCGGCTACCGTAGACATCGCAAAAGACAGCATCGAAATACACGACTTCCTGTTTGAGCACCGCGACCAGCACTTGAAAATCAACGGACGACTGGGAAAAACAGAAGCTGACTCCTGTCTGGTAGACCTGAAGAACATCAGCCTGCTCTACATCATGGACATGATTCAGTTTCATGCCGTACGCTTCGACGGAGGCATCAGCGGAAAAGTCCACCTGCGTCACGTGCTTGAGGACCCGGTAATGGAAGCCCGTCTTGATGTGAAAGATTTCTCCCTCAATCATGCCCTGCTAGGACACGCCGACATCCTCGGCTCATGGGACAAAGAGTTGGGAGGTATACGCCTCAATGCTGACATCCGCCGCGACAGTGCCTGCACCACACGGGTAATCGGCTATGTATCGCCCAAGATGAAGGGACTGGATCTCCATATTCAAGCCGGAGGTACCCCACTCTCTTTCCTGCAACCTTTCGTGGAAAATATATTCAGCAATGTCAACGGAAGCGCACATGGCGACGTGCGTCTGTTTGGTCCCTTCTCCCAACTTGATTTGGAAGGAAAAGTCAAGGCGCAGATGCAGATGAAGGTCAACATTCTGAATGCTACTTTCCTGGCTTCGGCCGATTCCGTACACATCGCTTCCGGCTTGTTCCGTTTCCAGAACGTACGCTTGCAGGACACTGAAGGACATACCGGACTGGCCAACGGAGAATTACGGCATACCAAATTAAAGAACCTGAGCTACCAGTTCCGCTTCAACACTGACCGCATGCTGGTATTCCACTCTGAAAAGGAAACTCCGGAATTCCCCTTCTACGGTCATATCTATGCCACCGGGAACGTATTTCTCCGGGGAGGCGACGGACAGCTGAACGTTGACGGAGAAGTCCGTGCCGACAACCAGACCGAATTTGTCTACGTATTAGGAACGGCAGCCGAGGCTACCAATTCCGGCTTTATCACCTACGTAGACCGTACCCCACGCCGCAAACAGGCTGCCGTCAAAGCCGAAGTGTACCACCCGCTCAACCAGCCCGACAAGCAGGATGACGATGATACACCTACCGCCATCCACATCAACCTGCAGATAGAACCTGCCGAACGTGCCAACATGAAAATCATCATGGACCCTTCGGCCGGAGACTATATTTCTGCCTACGGAACCGGCAACCTGCGCATCAACTTCTTCAATCAGGGCAACTTCCAGATGTTCGGTAACTACAACATTACTGAAGGAATCTACAAGATGAGTATGCAGAACGTCATCCGAAAAGACTTTACCCTGCAGCCCGGGGGTGTGGTATCCTTCAACGGCGATCCCAAAGCCGCCAACCTGAACGTGCAGGCCGTCTATACGGTGAACTCCGCTTCACTGAACGACCTGATAGCCGACGCTTCTTCTTCACGTGGAAACGTGCGGGTAAACTGTCTGTTGAACCTGAGCGGTAACCTCACGTCTCCCAACCTGACATTCGGGCTTGAACTACCCACTGTGAGCGAGGAAGACCGAGAACTGGTGCGCAGTCTCACCAGCACTGAAGAACAGATGAATACGCAGATAATCTATCTGCTGGGAGTCGGCAAGTTCTATACCTATGACTATGCCAACAACACCGGGCAGACCGATGCCACCAGTTCATTGGCCTTCAGCACCCTGTCGGGCCAGTTGAACAACATGCTTTCGCAAGTCATCGACAACCAGAACTGGAACGTAGGTACCAACCTCACCACCGGAGAAAAAGGCTGGAGCGATGTAGAAGCCGAAGCCATCCTGTCCGGACGCTTGCTGAACAACCGACTGATAATCAACGGAAACTTTGGTTACCGCGAAAATACCATGCGTAATACAAACTTTGTGGGTGACTTTGAAGCCATCTGGCTGCTCACCAAGAACGGAGAATTCCGTCTGCGCGGATACAACCAGACCAACGACCGCTACTTCACGAAGTCCACCCTTACCACTCAGGGCATCGGTATCATGTACAAGAAAGACTTTATGAACTGGAAAGAGCTTGTCGACTGGTTCCTCCGCCGCCGGAAAAACCGCAGCAGCAAACAGAAAGAAAAAGAAGACCAGAAATACCTCCCGCAGGAAGCCCTTCCTGCCGCCAGAGAAAAAAGAGAATCAAACGAAAAATAATTATACAAGAATATGGAAAAAACCTATTACCTGCCCGCCGAATGGCACAAACAAAGCTACATACAGCTTACCTGGCCTCATGCCGATACCGACTGGGCCTATATGCTTGATGAAGTGGAAGCCTGCTTTGTCCGCCTTGCTACCGAAATAGCCAGCCGCCAGCCCCTGTTGCTCGTGGCTCCTGAATTTCCAGCAGCCTTGGCCAACTTCCCCTATCGTGACCAGATTACTTTTGTGAAATGTCCTACAAACGACACCTGGGCCCGCGACCATGCTTTCATCACCCTGCTGGAAAAACACTCCGACCCGCAGTTGCTCGACTTCTGCTTCAACGGCTGGGGCATGAAGTTTGCTGCCCATAAGGACAACCTCATCAACAGTCATCTGTTCAAGACCGGCGTACTTAACGGCGACTACATCAACTGCCGCAACTTCGTGCTAGAAGGCGGTTCCATTGAAAGCGACGGAGAAGGTACCCTGCTCACCACCTCCCCCTGCCTGTTGGCTCCTAATCGCAATGACACCCTCTCGCGCAAAGACATCGAAGCCTACCTGATGGAACGCTTCAACCTGCGTCAGGTGCTCTGGCTGGACTACGGCTACCTGGCCGGTGACGACACAGACAGCCACGTAGACACCCTGGCCCGTCTCTGTCCTGACCATACCATTACCTACGTGCAATGCCTGGACAAGAACGACGAGCACTACGGCGCCCTCCGCTCCATGGAAGACCAGCTCAAGACCTTCCGTACCCTCGACGGAGACCCCTATCGTCTGCTTCCGCTGCCCATGCCCGAAGCTATCTATGACGAAGACGGCGAACGCCTTCCGGCCACCTACGCCAACTTCCTGATTATGAACGAGGCCGTGCTCTATCCTACCTACGCCCAACCGGAAAACGATGCCCGTGCCGCACAGATACTGGCTGAGGCCTTCCCCGGACGTGAAATCGTAGGCGTGGATTGCCGTGCGCTTATCAAACAGCATGGTTCTCTCCACTGCGTCACCATGCAATATCCTGAATCTGTAAAAAACCAAATAGCACAATGAAACGAACTATCCGTGTCGGTATCGTACAACAGGCTTGTACGAACGACCTCAAACTGAATCTTGAAAAGCTGCACCGCAACATCGCCTCCGTAGCACAAGCCGGTGCGCAGTTAGTAGTTCTTCAGGAACTCCATAACACTCCTTATTTCTGCCAGACAGAGGATACCAATCTGTTCGACCTGGCCGAACCCATTCCCGGTCCTTCCACCGGCTTCTACAGTGAAATAGCCGCAGCCTACCACATCGTGCTGGTCACTTCGCTGTTCGAACGCCGTGCGGCCGGACTGTATCATAACACCGCCGTGGTATTCGACACTGACGGAAGCATCGCCGGAAAGTACCGTAAGATGCACATTCCAGATGACCCTGCTTACTATGAGAAGTTCTATTTTACTCCCGGCGACTTAGGATTCGAACCCATCCAGACCTCTATCGGTAAACTCGGCGTACAAGTATGCTGGGACCAGTGGTATCCGGAAGGTGCGCGCATCATGGCCTTGAAAGGTGCTGAACTGTTGATTTACCCCACTGCCATCGGTTGGGAAAGCACCGACACTCAGGAAGAAAAGATGCGCCAGCTGGGTGCATGGGTAACCGTGCAGCGCGGCCACGCCGTAGCCAACGGCCTGCCTGTCATTGCCGTAAACCGTGTAGGTCTTGAGCCCGACCCTTCCGGCCAGACCAACGGCATCCAGTTCTGGGGCAACAGCTTCGTAGCCGGTCCGCAAGGCGAAATCATCGCCCAGGCCAGCAACCTGAAAGAAGAAAACATGGTGGTAGAAATCGACATGAACCGCAGTGAAAACGTCCGCCGCTGGTGGCCCTTCCTGCGCGACCGCCGCATCGATGAATTTGAGCAGCTCACCCGTCGGTTTATTGACTAACAAACTGATTTACAAATAAAGAAAAGGATCATTACCTATGGGTAGTGGTCCTTTTTTCTGTATTATAAAAAATGTTTTTATCCTTGCATTGAATATGCAATAACGTTATCTTTGCAAAAAAGATAAATAATATGGGAAAGTCTACTGATACAAAAGCAAAGAAACAAATTACAAAGCCTGACTCTGTAAAGGTAAACTTCAAAAAAGTTACTAAAAAAGAACACGCCAAATACAGAATACAGGTCTATTCTTACCTCGTTCCCTAATGAAAATCCTACCTCCTTATTATGGTTCCGTATTTATTATGCGGAAAGCGCCAACTTGTAAAGGAATAAAACATTTGAACACCACACCGACGAACGCAATAGCGCATACCTAATGCTTAGAAAAACAGAATTAGACAAAAACACCTTCTCTATAAAAGATATAGAAAACTTTTTTAGAGACATATACATGTTATCATAATCTATCTCTTTCTTATCGTCTTTCCCAAAAACTCGGAGTCAGCAACAGCAGTACACCGAAGAGCTCCAGACGCCCTATCAGCATCATAAACGACAACAGCCACTTCGCCAGGTCAGGAAGCGCACTCCATGAAAATGCTGGTCCGAAGGCACCCAGTCCCGGCCCCACGTTACCGATACTCGACACAGACAATCCGAAAGCCTCTTCCAGTCCGATGCCCATGCACATCAGCGCCAGCCAGCATAAAAAGATACAGACAAAATAAAAGAACACAAACGTCATCACCGTGGCAAGCGTACGCTGTGACACCGCCATACGGTTCATCTTTACCGGCAATACCGCTCTGGGATGCATCAGTCGGTGGAACTCATTTTTCACGTTGCGCAACAAAAGCAGCAGACGCACATTCTTGATACCACCCGCCGTAGAACCGGCACAGCCTCCTGCCACCATCGTATAAATAAGCAGCAGCCACGTGAAAGGAGGCCACATATTATAATCGTCCGTAGCAAAGCCACACGACGTATGAAGGGACGCCACCTGGAAAAGCGATTTCCGGAAAGCCTCCTCCAATCCATAATTATTATACCAATACAAGGCCCCGGTAATTATCAGTGTCACCGCTCCGATGGAAATGAGATACAACCGGAGCTCTCCATCCTTAAACAACTGTCCGCAACGCCCCTTCATACACATGAAATACAGCGAGAAGTTGATACCCGACAGAATCATAAAGATAGCAATCACATATTCGATAAAAGGAGAATTCCAGTAAGCCACACTGGCCTGCTTGGTAGATAATCCTCCGGTAGCCGTCGTAGAAAAAGCATGACATGCGGCATCAAACAAATCCATGCCACCAATCAGCAGCAATACAATTTCTGCCACAGTCAGCACGAGATATACCGTCCACAGACATTGTGCCATGACGCTGATTTTCGGATGAATCTTGTCGTGCGTCACCCCCGTAGCCTCCGCCGAGAAAAGCACCTGATTGCCCACTCCAAAGATAGGCAGTACGGCAATCGTAAAGAACACGATTCCCAATCCTCCAATCCACTGCGAGAAGCTTCGCCAGAACAGCATGCCGTGCGAAAGAGCTTCAATATCATCCAGAATGGTTGCTCCCGTAGTGGTAAACCCCGACATGGTCTCAAAAAACGCATCAGTCACCGACGGAATACTCCCACTTATGTAAAAAGGCAGCATACCGAAACCTGTGAAAAGCAGCCACGTGAACGCCACGATGCAATACCCGTCACGTCGTGTCACCCGGTTTTCAGCTCCTCTTCCCAATAGAATCAGTCCGCTTCCCACGGCCATATTAATCAATGTCGTGTAAATAAAATAAATATAGTCTTCCTCCCCATAGCACAAGGAAACGCCTGCACATGCCAGAAACATCATTGCCTCCATAAAGAGCAGGATACCCAAGATGCGAAGAATCATCTTTCTGTTAATCAAACTGTTGCCTCGGTTGGCGGTTACATTGACCGCCGTCAATAAAAAATCTTCCATGTAGCTTTATGTGTTTATCTTGCAAACTTACAAAAATTCTCATGAATCACATCGAGAAACACAAGAAATGACACCATAGAAATGATGCCAGACAGAAAAAAGCAAATCCATAAGGCCGTATCCTCCCCCACAGGAACGGGTTCCGAAACCGTGACATTTCCGGGCCTCCGCTTGACGGGTTGTCGGGGTTGGCACCGGTTTTTCAAACTTTCTATATACAGGTGTGGAAAAATATAAGCGTTGTATTTTTCCACACCCCGCGTATATATACTTTATAAAAATGCCTGCCAACCCCGACAACCCGTCAAGATTTCTTCCCTCACCCCTCTCCGGAAGCCTCCGAAAACGCCCTTGCGTTTCAACTAAAACGTACTTGCGTTTGATTCAAAACGTACTTGTGTTTTAAGTAAAACGCACTTGCGTTTGGGTCCGAACGCAAAGGCGTTTTTCAAGAGGTGTAAAAAATTGATGAAAAAACAAGAAAATGCGATGCAGTATTTGTCAATTCTGTTCATTTGTTTACTAAAACTGGCTAGAAACTCATTTTGTCGGGATTTCTTTTTGACTTTTCGATGAAATGGGGTATTTTTGTAAGATAAATAGACGCTGACGCTTACCTTGCATACCTATTTTTATCTGTTTGGGATGAATGGGTGTGGGACAGGTAACGGCGAAGCGTGCCTAAAAAATGACATGATATACATGTAAGCATCCCAAATTGGCGTATTGACTAGCATAGCTCTTTCCTTGACCTTCGCGCTAAACTTAAAACTTGAAAGATTATGTTTAGCGAAAAAGACTTTGAAAGGCTGTGGTTCCTCTACAAGACCGGGGGGGACCCCAAAGGAGTTTCCATCAACTCATTCTGCATCAGCAACAACATTCCTTACACTGCATTCTATGACTGGTTCAAGAAGACACAGAAGAAAGGCTCAGACTATCAGGGGCTGAAAACAAATGTATTGAAGGAGTTTCTTGGTGATGCAAAAATCAAATTTCCTTGAGCTGATAGCAAGATTATACGGCATGGAAGATACTTACCGCCGGGAAAAACTCACTCCAGACGAGATTTACCGCAGAAGGAACAGTAAGAAAACAACTGAAATCATCGAGAAGTTAAGGACGGAGCTTTATGATCTGCTGGCAAATCCTGAAGAGAGTAGAAGCGAACTTATGAGTAAGGCCCTTAACTATCTGAAGACCTTCTGGAATCAGATTTTCGCCTACAGAAATGACGGTGAATACTCAATAGACAATATGGCGGTGGAAAGAGCGATAAGACCAATCACTGTCCAACGAAAGAACAGCCTGTTCTTCGGAAGTGTGAAAGGAATACAGAACTCCGCAATCTATAATACCTTTATAGAAACCTGCAAACAGGCAGGAGTCTCCTTCAGGGATTACTTCTGCAAACTGCTCAGAGAATTAAAAAAGGGAAGAACGGATTACGAAAACCTTCTTCCCATGACAATATGCAAATAATAATCGTTAAATTTGTGAATTCTTTTTTAGACGGGTGCCTGCAGGCACCCGTCTAAAAGGGGCTACCCTAAAATTGGAAGTTTACGAAAGATGCCAGAATCATCCAACAAACGTATCGTTAAAAATACAATCTTGCTATATGTACGGATGCTATTTCTCGTACTAATTAGTTTATACACCTCACGTATCGTTTTACAGACACTCGGCGTAGAAGATTTCGGTATTAACAATGTAGTAGGAGGTGTAATTTCATTTCTAGGCTTCTTGACCGGATCACTTGCCGGAGCATCCTCCCGTTTCATAACCTTTGCCTTAGGCAAGGGCGACATGGACAATCTCAAGAGAATATTCGGAAACATCATATCCATTCATATACTATTTGCCTTAATCGTATTAATAATTGGAGAGACCATCGGACTATGGTTCGTCACCACGCAACTGAACATTCCGGAAGGAAGAGAGACTGCCGCCTTTTGGGTATATCAGTTTTCCATCTTTACCGTAATGGGAAGTTTTGTCAGCATGCCTTACAATGCCGCCATCATCGCTCATGAAAAGATGTCGGCATTTGCCTACCTAACCATAGGAGACGCCATACTAAAACTTGCCGCCGTGTTCCTTTTGATGATTTCCCCGTATGACAAACTGATTTTGTATGCGCTGTTCATTCTGTGCATACAGTTTTTTGACTTTATCGTATACATCCTCTATTGCTCCCACAAATTTAAAGAAACAAGACTCTCCTGGCTCAAGATAGACAAATCTCTGTTTAAGGAGATTTTCTACTATGCCGGATGGACAATGAATGGCAATTTGGCCGCATTCGGATACACGCAGGGTTTGAATATTCTGCTAAATATATTCTTCAACCCAGCTGTTAATGCAGCACGTGGCATCGCGGTGCAAGTGCAAAACATCGTAAACAACTTCAGTGTCAATTTTCAGACCGCAGTCAACCCACAACTGACCAAAAGCTATGCGCAAGAAGACTATAAACGGATGCACCAGTTATTAGTTGCTAGCTCAAAATTTTCCGTTTTTCTGATGATTTTCATCTGCCTTCCTCTGGCACTGGAAATAGATCTGGTTTTAAAATGGTGGCTGGGAGAATATCCGGCACACACCAGCAGTTTTCTCCGTCTCATCCTGATTACCAGTATTCTGTTTTGTCTAGCCAACCCTGTAATCACTTCAGTACATGCCACAGGAAGAATAAAGAAATTCCAAATAATAGAAGGATGTATGTTGCTCATGATTGTTCCGATAGCCTACCTTCTGTTGAAGTTGTTCAGCATTCCTCCAGAAAGTGTCTTCATTGTTCATATATGCATTGAGCTATGCACCCAATATGCCCGCATTCGCATCGTACTACCCATGATAAGGATGGACATAAAAATGTATATTCAAGAAGTAATAAAACCTATTGGCAAAGTGATTATTATTTCCCCTATTGTTCCCGTTTTATTATACAATTATATTCCACAAAATACTCTTACCTTTTTTATCGTAGGAGTTGTATGTGTAATCAGTGTAACATCCGGCATCTATATATTGGGATGTACAGAGAAAGAACGAAACTTAGTAATGAATAAGTTGACAGCTAAACTAAGAAAATGAATACTCCTTTAATATCAATTATCATTCCGGTCTATAACATAGAACGTTATCTGAGAACGTGCATCGACAGCATATTACAACAATCTTTTCGTAATTTCGAACTTATCTTAGTTGACGATGGAAGCACCGATAGTTCCGGTGCAATTTGTGACTTTTATTCCCAAGCAGACTCTAGAGTCGTTTCTTTTCACAAAAAGAATGAAGGTGTCAGCGTTGCAAGAAATTACGGAATAGACAAAGCACAAAGTGATTGGATTTGCTTTATTGATAGCGATGACTGGGTAGAAAAAGATTTTTTACTCACTTTTTCCAAGTACTTATCGGATAAAAAAACTCTAATATATCAAGGCATTTTATTCGATTATGAAAATGCCCCCCAGAAAAACAGCCCTTTATGTAAATATCCCTCTATTTGTATTTCTATAAATGATTATAATCAAATAGCTCAATTCAATATTTTACATAATGGAGCCCCCGTAGCTAAATTATTTAATAAACAAATCTTAGACAATTACCACATTCGTTTTATTCCGAAATTATCAATATATGAAGACCTCTTATTTGTATGGAACTATTTACAACATATTGAAAAAATTCAATTGAGTGATATGGTTTCATATCATTACATGAAACGAAATATCAAATCTTTAACAACTAAGTCTCATTCACCGAAACAATTGATGTTTGTTATAGACCAATTGATTGACAGTATTTTTCAATTAAACAAGAAATGTAATTTAGTCAAAAGTGATTATTTAAAGAAAATACAAATTGACTTCCCCATCTACCAAATAATCAACATGCTAGGCTGTATAAACAATAAAAATTACAATTCTATTCTACTTTATCTCCAAAATAAAATTAGTTTATCCCAACTACCTATAACAAGTTTCAAGCAAAAAATTTTATTTCAACTATTAAACAGCAAAATCCCTCATAAAATAATATACATAGTTATTCGTTTATATAATAAGTACTTCAAAAACAATTTTTCATAATTTACTTTTATATGGAAACCTATATCATCAATCTAGAAAAAGATACTGATAGAAAAGAATACATCAGTACCCTTTTATCTAATTATCCATGTTTTCATCTAAACTTTATAAACGCAGTAAATGGAAAAGAGAAACCCTCCAACGAGCTGCAACATAAATTTAATAACATCAAAGCATTTAAACGGTACGGAAGAGAGTGCTCACCAGCTGAAATAGGTTGTACTTTAAGCCACTACTCTATCTATGAAAAACTTATCTTTTACAAAATCCCTTACGCCTTGATACTTGAAGATGACATAGAATTCATAGGGGGGGGGGGATGTGCAAAACATTATCTATCAACTAGATAAGCACATAAAAGGTATAAAGGAACCAACTATTATACTTCTTTCTGGAGCGTATACTTATTTTTATTCAAAAAAAGTATCCCCCGACATAACACTTGCAAATGTACATGGAGCCACATTAGCTCACAGCTATATAATTAATGCGCAAGCAGCACAAATTCTAACATCGAAACAACCACCATACACCCAGGCTGATGACTGGAAATTTATATCACAATGTGGTATCAAAGTTAAAGCTCTCCTACCACATCTTGTTGATCAAAATAGGAACAAATTTGATATCACGCAAAGCAATATTTGGGAAGAAACTCATAGGTTCAGAAAATTAACATTAAGCAATATCTCTGAAAGTGTAATAAACAAACTACTTTCTTTTATAGGAAATAAAGAACAAGGATAAAAAACATGAAACTTCTTTTTGACTTATCAAGCAATAAAAGCATATACGATGGAGTTACGGTTTATGCATTACGCATATTGAAAGGATTCAAAAAGCATAATTATTCTCATATCACCATATTATGTAATTCTGCCATTTATGATTATATCACATCCAACTATCCCGAATACACCTGCATAAAAGCTAAAATTGACAACAATAATGGTTCTCTCATCAAAAACGGGTGGAAATGGTATAAGCAAGTAAAAAACATAGATTGTGATGTTATCTTTTCTCCGAATCCTTATCTTACATATTTCACTACAAAGAAAATTATCCAAACCATTCACGATCTGCAACCATTAAAAATCTATTCCGGAAGAACATTATTGGCGTTTCGTATCTTTCTACCGCTCATATTGCTCAGAAGCCACCGAATCATAACAATTACTGATTTCGTAAAAAAAGAGATAAAACGGATTTATCCTTTTATTCCTGACCGGAAACTTCACACCATATCCAACTGTGTAATAGTAGACCCTACAAGATACCCTTCTTCTCCACTTCCCGAAAGATACCTACTATATGTCAGCACCTTATGGGAGTATAAGAATATTTTCACCTTATTACAGGCTATCAATATTTTAAAGACAAAAATTCCACACAAACTGGTTATCATCGGAAAGCCTATGGATGATTACTGGGAAAAAACTTGTGTACCTTACATTAAGGAGCATCAATTGGAACCGCACATCTTACATTTCAGCAAACCTATCGATGACCAGCTGCTTGCACAATATTACCAGTTTGCCGATCTTTTTATACACCCTTCCTTATTGGAAGGATTCGGCTACCCTCCCATTGAAGCAGCTATTCATAAAACCCCAGTCCTGACAACAAAAGAGACGGCATTGTACGAAAGCACTATGGGGATATTGAATTATTATGAGCCCGCTACAGACTCACAGGCATTAGCAAAAAAAATACAGGAGCTACTCGCCAATCCTCCCTCAAATGAAGAATTGAATCAGATTGCAGAGAGACTACGGAACCAATATGACTATTATAAGCAAGCAGAAAAAGTATACCAGTTCATAACACAAAACTAACCTATTCACATGAAAAGAGTTCTCATAGACATGACCCATATAACCCCAGATAAGTTATATGCCAGTTTATCTATCTATATATTCCGGATATTGGATGCCATTCCCGTTACTGAAAGAAAAAACTTCGTTCTACTTGTTCCATCTGAACTGGAAGATTTCACTCAGCAACGATACCCGGACTATTCCTATATTCTTTTTCCTGCAAGCCGAAAACACGTTTCCAACAATAAGTTGATTAGAATAACACGACAGATACAAGTATACAAAAAGATAGTAAACTCATCCAATTGTGATATTCTTTTTATTGCCAACGACTTATACCCCTACACCTACATAAAAACAAACCTGAAGAAAATAGTAGTTATACACGACCTTAAAGTTATCAAAGAAAGTCCTCGGTCGCTGGTAGAAAAAATTACCCGATTCGCTAATTTCCATTTCTACAAAAACTTCATGAAGCACGCTGAAATAATCGTGGCTATTTCAAACTACACCAAACAAGATATATTAAAACTTTATCCTACTATTCAACCCAGTAAAATAAAGGTAATTTATAATAGTGTCCTGCTGGCAAAAGATTCCATATCTCCGTTCCGCACATCTGTGCCACCAAATTATCTTTTATATGTCAATACATTACAGCCACACAAAAACATCATTACGCTTTTGAAGGCATTCAATCTTATAAAAGAAAAAATAAATCATCAGATTGTTATCGTAGGAAAAGAAACATCATATTGGAAAGAAAAAATCGTCCCCTACATTCAAGAAAACCAACTGGAACAACGCATCATCCATTTGCAGAATCTCAGTGAAGAAGCTTTAAAATATTTATATGAGCATGCACAATTATTCATCAGTCCATCTTTAAGAGAAGGATTCGGCTACACTCCTATCGAGGCCGCCATTTGCAAATGTCCTGTCATCTGTTCCAGATGTGAAGCATTGCCTGATACAACTCAAAACAAACTGATATATTATCATCCACCTCAAGATACAAAAGCACTGGGTGATACCATTATGCATACCCTACAAAACCCTCCTTCTAGCCGGCAATTAAACCAAATATCTGCCGATTACACGAATGCCTATTCATGTAGTAAGCAAGTGCAAGATTTCATGTACCTGTTTCAGAAGTGCTAACATTCTACATCATGCTTATATATATTGGTATATATATACTTATTTTACTCTTTCTGATTGCAGACTTCTCTTTAGAAAACCAAAAAAACAAAGTGCTCAATATTCTCGCTATCATCATGGTTTTGTTTATTGGGCTAAGAGGAGACAGCGGAGCTGACTCCCCTGTCTATATTGATTTTTTTAATTATAATACAGATACTATCTGGAACTGGAAAGGAGTAGAAAAAGGATATGCGGAATATGGATTTTATTATCTATCCGTCATTCTAAAAAGTATATGGAACAACATTGATTTTTATTTTACCTCTATTTCCGCTTTGACCATTTTCTTTCTGATAAGGTCGCTAAAGGAATTTTCTATCTACCCCATCCTTGGCTTCTGTGTGTACTATTCCAGGTTTCTGATTATCAGAGATATGAACCAGATAAGGCAAGCGCTGGCCATGGTAGTCATCATCTACGCTTTCAAACTTCTACTCAGCCATAAGAAAAAAGCCTTTGCATGTGTCATCCTTTGCATGACTTTCATACATTACAGTTCCATCATTGTCCTCCCATTCATCTGGTTATATGATAAACGTCCTCATTTAAAACAAACTATAGCAATCTTAGGTATCAGTTTGGTAGCAGGCCTTATAGGTAGCATTGTGTTTAAGAAAATACTTATAGCTACGGGATATATTGTATTCCTTCGGTATATAGATACTGCAAATCTCGGCCTCTTGAACCCTGTATTAATCTTCCAATTAGGCATTTGTTTCCTATTTTGCTACTTTGAACCAATTTTAAAAGACAGACAGAAAGGATATTACATAATACGTAACGCTTATTTATATTCCACGGTATTGTTGTTGCTTACCTGTAACATGGGAGAAATAGGCGGACGACTGGCTACCATATTTGCTACATGTGAGATTTTTATTCTGCCAGCTCTATCCACCACCATCCGACCTTATCTGGGCGGATACATTGCCTATTTATTATTGGCCGTTCTACTATTCAGCATGAACTACTTTAAGTTACTGCAAGCCGTTTCTTCATGGGAATATTTCTCATAAAATCCCTTTTTCATGAAAATAGCATACATTATCCCTAAACCCTCCAATACAGGCCCTATACTTGTAGTCCTTGAACTTGTCAAAGAAATGTCAAGACACGGACACAATTGCACAGTATATCACTTTGACAAGGGAGATGAAATTATCTTTCCATGTCAAACCCAACAAATTTCTTTTTTTCAAAAAATAAATTTTGATCATTTTGACGTTATACATACCCATGGTTTACGCCCGGACTGCTACATTTTTCTGCATAAACCACTGAAAAGCAAGACCCTTTTCATCACAACATTACACAACTATATCATTCCTGATTTCTCATATCAATATAATAAATTTATTGCTTATACCATAGGTAATTTATGGATGCTGGGCATAAGAAGACATGACAAAATTGTCACTTTGAGTAAAGATGCTATGAAATATTACCAGCGTAGACTCCCCCTACAGAAACTTACTTATGCGTATAACACACGAAGCCTTCCTCAGTCTGAGTCAATTGACGAACAAACTCGACAGAAGATTCTGCAATTCAAGAAAGATTCTTTTATATTAGGAGTTAATGCTGCCCTTACAGACAGAAAAGGAATAGACCAAATAATCAAAGCCTTAAAAAAATTAGCAAATTACAAACTGATTATTATCGGAGACGGTAAAAGCAAGATTCCTTTAGAAAACCTGTCCGTCACCGAACAGGTTTCAGAAAGAGTGCTATTTCTCGGATACAAAAAAGATGCTTATAGATTCTTACCTTTTTATGATTTGTTCATTCTCCCAAGCAGAAATGAAGGCTTTGGACTTACGTTACTCGAATCGGCCCTATACAAAAAAAATGTAGTTTGCTCCCGCATTCCCATTTTTGAAGAATTATGTCCTCAAGGAGAAGTAACTTTTTTTGAACTGGAAAACATCTCCTCTTTAGTCAAAGCCATTCAAACGGCCAGTCAAAGTCCTGATTTAGGGAACAAGCTGTATCAACGATATATCCAATCTTTTTCGCCCAACGTTTTTTATAAAAGATACAATCAAATATACAACAGTAAGCTTCCAAAATTGGCGTATTGACTAGCATGTCTCTTTCGCATACCTTCGTGCTAAACTTAAAACTCGAAAGATTATGTTTAGCGAAAAAGATTTTGAAAGACTGTGGTTCCTCTACAAAACCGAGGGTGAGCCCAATGGAGTTTCCATCAACTCGTTCTGCATTGGCAACAATATTCCATACACGGCATTCTATGACTGGTTCAAGAAGACACAGAAAAAGGTTGTATCTGTAGAAGTTGAAGGAATTCCGGAAGAGCTGATTCGGACAGGCAATGAAGAACGGCAGGAGGTTGCTAAAGACAAGCCCAAACGTACAACTCCCCATAAAGGAAGTATCATGGTAACGATAAGAACCCGTGAGGGCTTGTGCATACAGAAGAAAGGCTTAGACTATCAGGGGCTGAAAACACTGGTAGAGAAACTGGAGGGCTTATGCTGAGCATCAACGGTCTTCACAACTTCTACTACCTTCCTGAGCTTCACGATATGAGATGCAAGGCTCAGCGTATATGCGAGATAATCCGAGGTCGATACCACCGTGATCCATTGAATGGTGATGTTTACATGTTCATGTCTAAAGACCAGCGCAAGGTTCGTATGATACACTATGAGCGCAATGCCTACTACCTTCATGAGAAGTCTTTCATTAAGGGCTATAAGTTCATGAAAATAGAGCGCAAGGACGATGTGACAGTATATAAAATAGACTGGAAAGACCTGGTGACGATACTTGAAACTCCAGTAATAACGAGTATAAGAATTTAATGATATAACTCTGAATATCAGCAATAAAAGTTCTCTAAATATTTGTGTATCTCACTGAAAATGAGTATCTTTACATAAAATTTAGAGAACATGGAAACAGAGGAACTCATAGAACACATACTCAGACAGAAGCATCTTGAAGAGATGATGAACAGACCCGAAAAGGAGCATACACCCCTTGAAGGTATGGATAATGAGCAGATAAAGAGGTTCGCCCTGTTCCTGTTTGAGGAGAATCAGAAAAAGAGCAGGCAGCTTGATGAAATGATAGCACGGCTTGATGAAATAGGAAAAGACCTGAAGGAAGTCAAACGTGAGAATGCCTCTCTTTTGAAAGCCTTGCTTGAGGCAAACAGCAATGCAGAGAAGGTTGTTCTTGAATACAAGCTTCGCGACAAGGAATACAGAAAGCTTGAGAAGAAGCATAATGCCCTTGTCGAGCGTCTTTCACTTATGAACACCCAGACCTATGCCTCTTCCAAAAGTCTCAAAGGTATTGACCGTAAAAGGGTCGTAAAAGGGAAGCATGATGACAAGGATGACTTTGACGGTACTCCTACTGCTCTATCAAGCGAGGTTCCACAGCCGGACTCTTCCGCATCATGCGATACGCAGGATACTCCGAAGGCTTCCCTTTCCAAGGAAAGACCATACAGGAAAGGAATGACATACAATAAGGCTTGTGTAGGTACACCGATTATACACAGGTCTGATTATACAATGCTTCCTGAGGGTTCTGTTGTAATATCGTCAAGCTACCGTAAAATAAGAAACATTGTGAGCCATATTGAGGAACATCACTTTGAGGTGCTTAAGGTGAAGCATGCCGACGGCAGGATTGAAAGCATGTTCCTTCCTATGAAGGATGACGTCCGGGCAAGCCTTTATGACGAGATAGTACCGGGTACAAGCATTACGGCAAACATGCTCTCGTATCTGATGTTTAACCGCTTCCAGATGTCAATACCGGCATACAGGGAGGCAAAGAACCGTCTGTCGGATACGGACTGGAACACCTCTGTGCAGAACCTGCTGAACTGGGCCGACAAAGGTGCCATGCAGCTCAATAAGCTGATACCTGCCCTCAAGAAGATTGCCCTTCAGGACGGTGCCAACGTGAATGTGGACGAGACATGGCTCCGCTATCACGCATACAATAAGAAACGAAAGACCTATATGTGGTGTCTGGTAAACAGAAAAGCGCGTATAGTCATCTTCTTCTACGAGGATACAACGGATGATGAAGGTTTGCAGAAACATGGAGGCAGGAACGGAAATGTGTTGAAGGAGTTCCTTGGTGATGCAAAAATCAAATCACTGCAGAGTGACGGTTATAACGTATATATGTATCTTGACAACGAACTTATGGATATAGATCATCTCTGCTGTCTGGCTCATGCAAGGGCAAAGTTCAAGTATGCCTTCGACCAGGGAAGCCCGCAGGCAAGAATCTTCCTTGAGCAGATAGCAAAGCTATACGGCATGGAAGATACTTATCGCCGGGAAAAACTTACTGCAGACGAGATTTACCGCAGAAGGAACAGTAAGGAAACGACGGAAATCATCGATAGGATAAGGACAGGGCTTTATGATCTGCTTGCAAATCCGGATGAGAACCGAAGCGAACTTATGAGCAAGGCCCTTAACTATCTGAAGAACTTCTGGAATCAGATCCTCGCCTACAGAAATGACGGAGAATACTCAATAGACAATATGGCGGCGGAAAGAGCGATAAGACCAATCACTGTCCAACGAAAGAACAGTCTGTTCTTCGGAAGCGTGAAAGGAATACAGAACTCCGCAATCTATAATACCTTTATAGAAACCTGCAAACAGGTAGGTGTCTCCTTCAGGGATTACTTCTGCAGGCTGCTCAGAGAATTAAAAAAGGGAAGAACGGATTACGAAAACCTGCTTCCCATGACAATATGCAAATAATAATCGTTAAATTTGTGGATTCTTTTTTAGACGGGTGCCGACTGGCGCCCGTCTAAAAGGGGATACCCTAAAATTGGAAGTTTACAAAATAAATATATATCTATTTTTTCTATTATTACTTATTAAGAAATATTCATGCATGATTAGTTTTTCTGTCCTATTATCTGTATATTATAAAGAATCACCTATATACCTATCACAGGCATTATATAGTGTTATTAAACAATCAATTCCTCCAACTGAAATTATTTTAGTTGAAGACGGGAAGTTGCCTAAAACGTTAGAAAAAGTTATTTCACAATTCAAAAAAAAAACTTCAACGATTAAAATCGTACAACTTCCATACAACCAAGGGTTGGGAAAAGCATTAAATGAAGGATTAAAACATTGCACTTATGACATAGTAGCACGAATGGATACAGATGATATAGCAAAACTTGACCGATTTGAAAAACAAATTAAAATATTTGAGAAATATCCAGACATAGATATATGCAGTGCATGGATAGAAGAATTTGAAAATGATACAAACAATATTCTTTCCATAAAAAAATTACCTGAACGACATCAAGAAATTTTAAAATACGCAAAACACCGATGTCCCATAAATCATCCGGTTGTAATGTATAAAAAACAAGCTGTTTTAAAGGCTGGAGGGTATGACGGATTTCCTGAGGATTATAGATTATGGATAAAAATGCTTATGAATGGTGCTAAATTCTATAATATACAAGAAAGTCTGCTCTATTTCCGCTTCTCAAAAAATATGATTAGACGTAGAGGTGGATGGAAATACGCCATTGCGGATATTAAATCTCAGATAGACTTTTATAAACTTGGATTATTTGGAATTTCTACGCTAATATATAATATCTTAGTTCGCATAACCGTTAGATTAACCCCCAATTATATACGTAGTCTTATATACCAAAAATTATTACGCAAATAATATTTCTAACTAAATCAACTAATAAATGGAAGGAAATAAGCAAAAAACAGAAATCAGTGAAATTGATATTGCTGCTTTATTCTATAAACTATATTTAAATCGAAAAAAAATATACAAAGCCATTGGTATCGGTATAGTGGCAGGTGTAGTGATTGGCTTTAGTCAGCCTAAAAAATACAAAGTGGAAGTAAGCCTCTCTCCAGAGTCCGGAATCAGTGGAACAAGTGGATTATCCGGAATTGCTTCCATGTTCGGTTTAGGGAATGCATCTGCAGGATTTGGAGAGGATGCGCTGACTTTCAACATGTTCCCTGAGATTGTAAAGACAAATCCTTTTGCTTTGGAAATGCTTCAAATACCCATTCAAACTCAAAAAGGAGACAGCATTATACTCTTTGATTACCTGAATACAGAAAAAAGACCTTGGTGGAGTCATATAATGGGAGCTCCCAGAATGCTTATAGAAGGAATAAAATCACTCTTTAAAGAAGAACAAAAAGATAGCGTAAAAGTAATTGATCCATTCCGTCTCACTCCAGAACAAAACGGAAGAATTGGGATGCTGAAAAAAATATTGGAAGTGGAAACAGACAAGAAAAGCAATATGACGAAAGTCACTGTTTCCCTGCAAGACCCGCTTGCAGCTGCAATCGTAGCAGACAGTGCCGTACACAAACTACAGGAATACATCACCGATTACCGTACCCGCAAAGCAAAACAGGATTATGATTTCCAGCTCAGTTTATGTGAGCAATACAAAAAAGAATATTTTGAAGCCCAACAGGAATATGCAAAATTTGCAGATGCTAACCGCAATGTCATCCTTCAGACCGTGACTTCTGAAAAAGAAAGATTACAAAAAAATCTAACTTTAGCAGAACAAATCTATAGCCAGTCCATGGGACAGCTGCAGGTTCTGCGTGGGAAAGTACAGGAGGCCAAACCGGTGTTTGCCGTAGTAGAACCAGCCACCGTACCACTTGCTCCGGCATCTCCCAAGAAAATGCTCATCATCATTGCTTTTGCATTCTTAGCTTTTGTGCTTGAGTCTGCATGGATTCTTTTCGGGAAAGATATTTATCATGACTTCAAGAATGAACTGAAAAAGAAAGATTAATTCCAATACGGTATCATTATTTTATCTTTACACATATGAAATATCCTATAGGCATACAAACATTCGAACAAATCATAATGGATGGATATATCTATGTAGATAAGACTGATTTAATATATTCACTTGTAACAAGAGGGAAAATATACTTTCTTAGCCGCCCGAGACGATTTGGGAAAAGCCTTCTGCTATCTACGCTGGAAAATTATTTTCAGGGTAGAAAAGACTTGTTTGAGGGGCTAAAAATAAGCGAACTGGAAAATAACTGGCTTGCCTATCCGGTATTTCACATTGATTTTAATGGAGTAAACTTTAACCAGCCAAGGGCTTTGGAAGCTAAGCTTGGAAGGCTATATTTCTTCTTGGGAAAGGATATACGAAATAAATCCAGGAATTGACTTCAACTTGGGTTCCAGATTTGAGAATGTATTAAGGGCAGCAGCCCAGAAATATCAGCGGGGAGCTGTGGTCCTGGTGGATGAATATGACAAGCCGCTGCTGGATGTACTGGACCGTGACGAAAAATTGCTCAACCATAACCGTGATATACTGAAAGCTTTTTATTCTACATTTAAACTGGCTGACAGATATCTTCAGTTTGTATTTCTAACAGGAGTAACCAGATTCTCTCAGGTCAGTGTCTTCAGTGGATTCAACAGTCCGAAAGATATCACCATAAATGAAGAATATGAGGCAATATGCGGTATCACAGAAGAGGAACTGCAATTGTATTTTCAAACTTCAATCCAAGAAATGGCGAAAAGAGAAGAATGTACTGCCAACGAAATGAAACAGATTCTGAAACGGCAATATGATGGTTATCATTTCAGTGAACGGATGAAGGATATTTATAACCCATTCAGCATTTTGAATGCATTCGACTCCAAACGCCCTTATGACTTCTGGTTCAGTTCGGGCACGCCTGAATACTTAATCCGGTTATTGAACTTATCGGATGAGAACATCAACGAAATTACCGGGAAATATTATGACTCAAGTAATTTCATGGACTATAAAGCACATGCGGAAAATCCTTTGCCTATGCTTTTTCAAAGTGGTTATCTCACTATTAAAGATTACGACAAAAGAAGAAACCGCTTCATGCTGGATTTTCCAAACAATGAGGTGAAAAGTGGATTACTGACCTTAATAGCATCCAACTATCTTAAAACAAATGAGGATACACGTAATATTGCACAAGAAATGGTATTTTCTTTGGAAGATGGGAATCTGGAAAAATTTCATGGCATACTTACAGCTTTTCTCGCAGAAATACCCTATACCATGCGAAGAAAAGAAAATGAGCGAGAAAAAGAACGGTATTTCCATTATACATTTTATCTGATTCTCCGACTAATGAGCGTGTACACGGTATATACCGAAAAGGAACAAAGCCAGGGAAGAGTGGACTGCATTATAGAAACACCCAAATTCGTATATATTTTTGAATTTAAACTGAACAGTACAGCTAAAGAAGCCCTTCAACAAATTGAATCCAAGGGATATGCGAATCCATATAAAAATGATAAAAGAAAATTATATAAAGTCGGTATCAGCTTTTCATCTGAAACAGGTACAATAAAAGACTGGGATGTACAAAGTTCAGACGAAAAATAATGATCTGATAAAAACAAAAAACAAATGAAAAAACACTTACTAATAATCTGTGGCTTATTTTTATGCACATCCATTTCTGGACAGAGTGAAAACTCTTCCCTCACCTATCACGTAGAATTAGGAGCCACTGCCGGAGACGGTACGTACGCTCCATTGTGGTTCACAGGTAACCGTTACGGATTAGGAAGCACAAATCCAAATTCGGGATATCTGTTGGCAGGAATCTCATACGAAAAACAATTCAAACGCGGATGGCGTATTGAAGCCGGACTAGACATGGCGGGAGGAATTCATCAGGCGCAAGATGTGTTCATTCATCAGATATACAGTGATTTTTCCTGGAAGATGCTGACACTGAGCATCGGAAGCAAGGAACGCTCGGGTTTTCCACTGACCAAAAACACAGCACTGAGTAGCGGAATGATGGTGGAAGGGCCTAACACGCAACCAATTCCGCAAATCAGAGGAGAAATCAAGGAGTTTCTAAACGTGCCGGGCACAAAAGGATGGCTGGCTTTTAAAGGACACATTGCATACGGTTCATTTACAGACAATGGCTGGCAGAAGGAGTTTGTACGTCCGGGACAGTATTTCACAAAGGATGTGCTTTACCATAGCAAATCGCTCATGCTGCGGTTAGGGAACAAGGAAAAACTTCCATTGGAATTTGAATTTGGCCTTCTGATGGCAACACAGTTTGGTGGTGACCGCTATCTGAAACTGGAAGACGGAAGCACAGAAAAGATACTGGACATGCCGGAAAATTTGAAGGCTTACTGGAAAGCTTTTTTCCCTCAAGCAGGAGGAAGTGATACTCCTGAAGGAGAACAAGTAAACGTGGAAGGAAACATGTTAGGAAGCTGGAACTTCGCACTGAATTACTATTTGGGACAATGGAAGTTCCGGGCTTATCTGGAACATTATTTTGAAGATACATCACAGATGTTTTGGGAATATGGACGCTGGAAAGACGGACAAATCGGACTGGAAATTACTTTCCCGAAAAACCGGTGGATAACTTCGGCCGTATGGGAAGGACTTTGCACAAAGGACCAAGCAGGTCCCCTGTTGTTTGATAGCTTTTGGGGACAGTTCCCTGAATACCAAATCAGCGCCGATGATAATTATTACAATCATTATATTTATGGAGGCTGGCAGCACCAAGGTATGGGCATGGGCAACCCATTGCTTCCAGGACCAGCCTATAATGCAGACCATAGTATTTCATTCCGGAGTAATCGCGTAAGAGCACATCACCTGGGCATCAGCGGACAGCCTTCTTCGGAGTGGGGATACCGCATGCTGATTTCATTCGCCCGCCACTGGGGCACATACGACATTCCTCTTGACCAACAGCGGAAACAATTCAGTTCGCTCTATGAAGCAACTTATACACCGAAATGGGCAAAAGGATGGAGTGCTTCGGCTGCACTGGGACTTGACCGAGGTAATTACTTGGGTAATTCTACAGGAGGCATGCTGACCATCAGAAAAACAGGAGTGATTTTTTAATTGAAGAAAAGAAGTATGAAACGAATTTTCTATATAGGGCTTTGCATAATGGTACTGGCCATGGTATGCAACAGTTGCAAGAAGGAACCGATAAACAGTGAGATTGAAGGACACTGGCAATTATTGGAATTTACGACGAAAGCGGACAATGAGGTGCATCCGTGTGAACGTATCTATTACAGTATACAGCTTTGGGTAGTGGAAGTAGCAGAAAAGCAAGGGCCACAGGGATTGACTCCTTTCCGCGGAAGATACCAGTACGATGAAGCAAGTAATAGCATCACCATGAACGACATGAGCACGTATGACATTCCGGAAAACTCCCGTCCGGCTGAGGTATGGGAACTGGAGCCCTACGGACTAAACAATGTGAATACGACGTTCAAGGTAGTGGAAACAAACGGGAAATACATGACCTTAGAGTCTGATTATGCCATATTAAAGTTTAAGAAATTCTAAAGCAAAAGGCATATAATCAGAAGAAAAGCCCCGGCTGTCATTGGCAGTACGGGGCTTTTTCTATATCTTTGCGGGGTAAAATTTGATTATTTATGGAAAGAAAAGTAGCACTAATCACAGGTATTACAGGACAGGACGGATCGTTTCTGGCTGAATTTTTATTGGAAAAAGGTTATGACGTACACGGTACCATCCGCCGCTCATCAGTAGACTTCCGCGAACGTATCGCGCATTTGGAAGGAAAACCCAACTTTCACTTGCACTATGCAGATTTGAGTGACTCGATGAGTATTCTGCAAGTGGTAAGCAAGGTACGCCCCACGGAAATTTACAACCTGGCTGCACAAAGCCACGTACAGGTAAGTTTTGATTCTCCGGAATTTACAGCCAACGTGGATGCAACAGGTGTACTCCGCGTGTTAGAGGCTGTCCGTCTGTGTGGACTGAAAGATACCTGCCGTATCTATCAGGCTTCTACTTCGGAACTTTACGGAAAGGTGGAAGAAGTGCCGCAGAATGAAAACACACCGTTCCATCCTTACAGCCCGTATGCAGTGGCTAAGCTGTATGGCTTCTGGATTGTGAAGGAATATCGTGAAGCTTACAATATGTATTGCTGCTCGGGTATCTTGTTCAACCATGAATCGGAACGTCGTGGGGAAACTTTCGTCACACGTAAGATTACGCTGGCTGCAGCCCGCATTGCACAGGGAAAACAGGAGAAGCTGTATCTGGGTAACCTGGACTCACTGCGCGACTGGGGTTATGCCAAGGATTACGTGGAATGTATGTGGCTGATTCTGCAGCATGAAACACCGGAAGATTTCGTCATCGCTACGGGTGTGCAGCACAGTGTACGTGAATTCTGCTACCTGGCATTCAAGTATGCGGGCATCGAACTGGAATTCAAGGGTGAAGGTATCAACGAAAAGGGTTATGACAAGGCTACCGGCAAGTGCCTGGTAGAGGTAAGCGAGGATTTCTACCGCCCGACAGACGTAGTGAATCTCTGGGGTGACCCGACAAAGGCAAAGGCTAAATTAGGCTGGAACCCGTCGAAGACAACCTTTGAGGAACTGGTAAAAATCATGGTGGATGCGGATATGGCAAAAGTGGCCGTAGAAAAGGCAGGTGAACAGATTCGCACAAACCTGGCAGAGTATCTGGAGAAGGGAATCGTGAAATAATGAAGAATGAAGAATGAGGAATGAAGAATTAATAATGAAGATTATATGTTCTTTTGTTCTTCTGTCTCTGAAACAATAAACAATTAATTTGTCGAATATGGACAAATCAGCGAAGATATATGTAGCGGGACACCACGGGCTAGTGGGTTCCGCTATCTGGAATAACCTGAAGGAAAGGGGTTATAATAACCTGGTAGGACGTTCGCACAAGGAACTGGATTTGCTGGACCCGATAGCGGTAAAGAAGTTCTTCGACGAGGAACAGCCGGATGCGGTGATTCTGGCTGCGGCACATGTGGGAGGCATCATGGCCAACCTGCAATACCGTGCGGACTTTATCTACCAGAACTTACAGATTCAGCAGAACGTGATTGGCGAGAGTTTCCGTCACGGGGTGAAGAAGTTGCTGTTCCTGGGCAGTACCTGCATTTATCCGCGTGAGGCTCCGCAACCGATGAAGGAAGAGGTGCTTCTCACCTCCCCGCTGGAATATACGAACGAACCGTATGCCATCGCAAAGATTGCGGGACTGAAGATGTGTGAAAGCTTCAACCTGCAGTATGGCACGAATTACATCGCCGTAATGCCGACCAACCTGTACGGTCCGAATGACAACTTCCACCTGGAAAACAGTCACGTACTGCCAGCCATGATCCGCAAGATTCACCTGGCGAAATGCCTGAACGAGGGCGACTGGGATGCGGTACGTAAGGACATCAACCTGCGCCCGGTGGAAGGTGTAAACGGAAGTAATACGGACGAAGAGATTCTGGAAAAGCTGGCGAAGTTCGGCATCACACCGGAAGCGGTTACGCTCTGGGGTACGGGAAAGCCGATGCGTGAGTTTTTGTGGAGTGAAGAAATGGCAGATGCCAGCGTACATGTGTTGCTGAACGTGGATTTCAAGCAGACGTATGATGCGTCAAAGAAAAATGCGGACGGTATTACTGAAATCCGTAACTGCCACATCAACGTGGGTACGGGCAAGGAAGTGTCTATCCGTGAAGTGGCAGAGAAAATCATGAAGGAAATCGGCTTCAAGGGTGAACTGCGCTGGGATGCCTCGAAACCGGACGGCACACTGCGCAAGCTGACGGACGTAAGCAAGCTGCACAGCCTGGGATGGCACCATAAAGTAGAAATAGACGAAGGTATTCACCGCTTGTATGAATGGTACCTGAAGGGTATCTGCATCAATCATCAGACAGTATAATCCGAATGGAAGAGAAAATAGAGAGACACTGGTATGCTTTCTACGTAAGAATGCATCACGAGAAAAAAACGGCAGAAAAATTAGAAATGCTCCACGTGGAGCATTTCTTACCCATACAGGAAGTGGTGCGTCAATGGAGTGACCGGAAAAAGAAAATCAAACAGGTCGTAATTCCGATGTTGATTTTTATCTGCACGGATGAAAAAGGACGAATTGAGCTGCTTCAGAATTTTCCGTCGTTAACAGGATGTTTGATAGACCCGGCAACCCGACGACCGGCCATTATCCGGGACAAAGAGATGGAGCAGTTTAAGTTCATGCTGGATTACTCCGAGGAGACGGTACGGTTCCAGAATGAGCCGCTGGCCCCAGGGGAACAGGTAGAAGTTATCAAAGGCTCTCTGAAAGGTCTTCAAGGCGAACTGGTAGAAATAGGAGGACACTCGCAAGTGATGATACGCATTGACCATCTGGGCTATGCCACCGTGGAAATACCAGTAGGATACGTAAAGAAAGTATAAGTCAGTTTTCTCAAAAGAGAAAGCGGGAAAATAAAAGAAACGGCGGGAAGTTGCGTATATTGAAAAGCAACTTCCCGCCGTTCCTTGTTATTGGAAGAATACGTCATCAAGACGTGTGGTATTTTCTTCTTCTATCTCTGTCAGACGGTCTTTACAAGGATCAAAATCACCTGGAATATCGAAAGTCTCGTCTTGAGAGTAGCCTAATGTTTTGTCAGCATAGACTTTCTGCATGTAGATACCCCAAATAGGCAATGCCATAGAAGCCCCCTGACCGTCGCGCATCGTATCGAAATGGATGTCGCGTTCTTCACCACCTACCCAGCAACCAGATACCAACGATGGAGTGAAGCCCATAAACCATCCGTCGGAGTTGCGGTTGGTGGTTCCTGTCTTACCTCCCATATCAGCTTTTATGCCATACAAGCGACGAACACGGCCACCCGTACCCTCATTAATTACGGCACGCAGCATAACGAGCATCTTATAGGCTGTAGACTCGCTAATGACTTCATTTACCTGTGGCGTGAAGGTGGCTACAACGTTACCATCATTGTCTTCAATACGGGTAACAAATAGCGGAGCGGTGCGGATACCTTTATTGACAAAGGCCGTGTAAGCACTGACCATCTCTCCTACTGAAATTTCACAAGGTCCAAGACAAAGGGAAACGGTAGGCTGAACATCCTTATTTAACACACCAAATGAGTGTATCAGGCGAACCAAGTCATACGGACTGAGCTTGCTCATCAGGTAGGCTGAAATCCAGTTATTGGAGTTAGCCAATCCCCATTTCAAGGTCACAATTTCTCCATAATGTGACTTGGAGCTGTTACGAGGTGACCAGGCTTTTCCGTTCTCATCAAAAAGAGTTTGCTCCACATTACGGACTTCATCACAAGGTGAGAAACCGTTTTCCATGGCAAGCGCATACAAATAAGGTTTAATGGTTGAACCTACCTGACGACGGCCTACCATAGCCATATCATACTGGAAGTAGTTGTAATTAGGTCCTCCCACGTATGCTTTCACATGGCCCGTAATCGGATCCATGGACATAAAACCTGCACGCAAGAAATGTTTGTAATACTTGATGGAGTCAAGCGGAGTCATGATTGTATCTTTTTCTCCATCCCATGAGAATACAGACATCTCGTATTTGGTGTTAAATGCTTTCACGATTTCAGCTTCCGAGCATCCGTCAGCCTTCATGGTACGGTAACGGTCACTCTGACGAATGGAGCGGTTCAGAATCTGTTCCACTTCCTCCGGTGTCAGCTGATTAGTGTAAGGAGCTGTCTTACGCCCTCTCTTTTCCTTGAAGAAGCGAGGCTGCAGGTATTTGGCTACATGTTCATAGACAGCTTCTTCGGCATACTGCTGCATACGGGAATTGATAGTGGTATAAATCTTCAATCCGTCTACATACAGATTGTAGTTGGTACCGTCTTTCTTTTTATTCTTCGCACACCAGCCATACAACGGGTTGGTTTCCCAGGCTAAAGAATCTTCATAATATTTCTGCATCTGCCAGCCACGATAATCGCTACGGTCTGGTTTACGGGCGGTCATTACGCCACGCAGGTATTCACGGAAATAGGTAGCCAATCCGTCTTTATGATCGACTGGCTGGAATTTCAACACCAAAGGAAGTGCCTGCAAAGAATCACATTCTTCCCGAGTAAGGAAGCCTGCTTTTCGCATCTGATCGAGCACGGTGTTACGGCGCCCGCGAGAACGTTCGTTGAAACGGCGGGGGTTATAAAGAGAAGGATTCTTACACATACCGATTAATGTAGCAGCTTCCTCTATTTTAAGATTCTTAGGGTCTTTACCAAAATAAGTCTTGGCTGCCGTCTTAATACCTACAGCGTTATTTAAGAAATCGAACTTATTAAGATACATGGTAAGGATTTCCTCCTTTGTATAATAGCGTTCCAGTTTTACCGCAATCACCCACTCGATAGGTTTCTGCAACAGACGCTCCATTACATTGTCGGCTGTCGGTGAATAGAACTGCTTAGCCAACTGCTGGGTAATGGTACTACCTCCACCGGCATGTTTCTGCATGAAAATACCGCGTTTGATAACCGCACGCATGAAAGCACGGGCGTCGATACCGGAATGGTCTTCAAAACGCACATCTTCAGTGGCCACCAAGGCATGTACCAGATGGGGAGAAAGGTCTTCATAGCCCACATACACTCGGTTTTCCTTACTAAGCGACCAGGTTCCCAACAGTTTTCCGTCTTCAGAAATGACCTGAGTGGCAAACTTCAGATTCGGGTTTTCCAGTTCTTCTACCGGGGGAACATACCCTATTTTACCTTTTGCAATGGCCGTAAAAACGATGGCAACTGCGGCAATGCAGATGAACACAAAACCCCACATTGCATATATAAATATCTTTCTCATACTTTTATTATATTCATTAATTAGACTTTTAAGCCGCAAATTTACGGAAAATCTTTGTAACAAAGACTTATTTTCCGCAATATCCTCTTAAATGCGAAAACGTAGTCCGAAATATCCTAAAAACGGTGGGATTTCTATTTTTTTTACCTACCTTTGAATTCCGGTATTATAAAAGTAATCAAAAACAGCTAACATGGAAAATAGAAGTTTAGTTACTATCGCCGAACATTCCAAAGAGAAAATCATGTATCTTCTGGAAATGGCAAGAGAGTTTGAAAAGAAACCTAACCGCCGCCTGCTGGCAGAAAAAGTAGTTGCCACTCTGTTCTTTGAACCATCTACCCGTACCCGTCTGAGCTTTGAAACGGCAGCCAATCGCCTGGGAGCAAGAGTCATCGGATTTACCGATCCAAAGGTGACCAGCTCTTCTAAAGGAGAAACGCTGAAGGATACCATTATGATGGTGAGCAACTATGCAGACATCATCGTAATGAGACATTATCTGGAAGGTGCTGCACGTTACGCCAGTGAAGTGGCTCCGGTGCCCATCGTAAATGCCGGAGATGGTGCAAACCAGCATCCTTCACAAACAATGCTGGATTTATACTCCATCTATAAGACTCAAGGTACACTGGAAAACCTGAACATTTATCTGGTAGGTGACTTGAAATACGGAAGAACAGTTCACTCGCTGCTGATGGCTATGCGACACTTCAATCCTACTTTCCATTTCATAGCTCCGGACGAACTGAAAATGCCGGACGAATACAAGCTGTATTGCCAGGAACATCACATCAAATACGTGGAACACACTGATTTCACTGAAGAAACCATTGCAGATGCAGACATTCTGTATATGACTCGTGTTCAGCGGGAACGTTTCACTGACCTGATGGAATATGAAAGAGTGAAAGATGTGTATATCCTGAACAACAAGATGCTGGAACATACACGTCCGAACCTGAAAATCCTCCACCCGCTTCCTCGTGTGAACGAGATTACTTACGACGTGGACGACAATCCGAAAGCTTACTATTTCCAACAGGCTAAGAACGGTCTTTATGCCCGTCAGGCCATCCTTTGCGATGTGTTAGGAATTACACTCGACGAGGTAAAAGCTGATACTGAAAAATAATCCGGAAACCATTCAATTCAAGTAACTATGAGTGAAAAGAAAGAATTACAGGTGGCTGCGCTGAAAAACGGTACAGTCATTGACCATATACCTTCCAATAAGTTATTTACAGTCGTATCCTTGCTGGGATTGCAGGATGAAGATGCCAACATCACGATAGGCAACAACTTTGAAAGCAAGAAATTAGGAAAAAAGGGAATCATCAAAATTGCCGACCGCTTCTTTACGGAAGAAGAAATCAGCCGCTTGTCGGTGGTTGCTTCCAAAATCAAACTGAACATTATCCGCGACTATGAAGTCGTAGAAAAGAAAGAAGTGGAAATGCCTGACGAACTGAAAGGTATCGTGAAATGCAACAACCCGAAATGTATCAGTAACAACGAGCCGATGCAGACTTGGTTCCACGTCATCGACAAGGAAAAAGGTCTCCTGAAATGCCATTACTGCGAAAAAGAGCAGCAGAAGGATAACATCAAACTTCTGTAAACCATGAAGCAGGACTGGAAACCAGGTACAATGATTTATCCTCTTCCAGCAGCCTTGGTTACATGTGGCAGCTGTGAAGAAGAATATAACATTATCACCGTAGCGTGGGTAGGTACAATCTGTACCAACCCACCTATGTGTTATATTTCTGTCAGGCCGGAACGGCACTCCTATCCTATTCTGAAAAAGAATATGGAGTTTGTCATTAATCTGACTACCAAGGACATGGCTTTTGCCACAGACTGGTGCGGGGTTCGTTCAGGCAAAGACTACAACAAGTTCCAGGAGATGAAGTTAACTCCAGGAAAGGCAGCCATGGTGCAGGCTCCTCTCATTGAAGAGTCGCCCCTCTGCATTGAATGCCGGGTAAAGGAAATCGTCGCTTTAGGTTCACATCACATGTTTATTGCGGACGTAGTCAACGTGAAAGCAGACGATAAATACCTGAACTCGGAAACCGGCAAATTTGAACTGGCTCAATCTAACCTACTGGTTTATGCCCATGGGGGATATTACGAATTAGGAGAGAAAATCGGCAAGTTCGGATGGTCGGTAGAAAAAAAGAAATAACTGGTTTATGATAAAAGAAGCCCTATTCACCCTCATTGGAAGCGGTGTGCTGGCAGTATGTGAGCTGCAAGCACAGGCCGTAACTACGCCCATGGTTACGCTGAAACAGCCGCGCTTCAACCTGGGAGTGAAAGCCGGCTTCAACTCTTCCATGTTCTTTACGGATGAGATTTCTATCAACGGGAAGGAACTGGAACTCGCACAGAACAACTATAAGGTGGGATATTTTGCTGCGGTGTTCTGCCGCTTCAACATGAAGAAACACCACTTCATACAACCGGAATTTTCCTGCAATATCACTCAAGGAAGTGTTTCTATTCCCAGCACATTAGCCAACTCGGAAATTCTAAAAGAGAATGCCTTAATAAAAAGGAGAATGACTACACTTGACCTGCCCATTCTTTACGGCTATAAGTTCATTGACGTACATCCGTATGGAATGGCCTTTTTCGTAGGTCCCAAGGTGACATGGGTATGGGAGAAACATTGTTCAACCGAATTTACAGGCTTCCACCAACAGGAAATAAAGGAAAAACAATATCCATTCCAGTACAGCGGAGTCGTGGGACTGGCCGTCAACGTATCCAACATCTTCTTTGATTTCCGTTACGAGGTGGGACTTCATAACACCATCCGTTCTATCACCTATAACACCGACCTGACCGAGGCTCCGCATAATGAAGGAAAAATTAAGCTGGAACAACGGAAAAACATTCTGAGTTTTTCGGTCGGAGTTATCTTCTAACAGGATTTTTCACTTTAAAACAACTATATCATGAAACGAGACGATTCTATTTTTAGCATCATTGAGAAAGAACATCAGAGACAACTAAAAGGTATTGAACTGATTGCCTCAGAAAACTTTGTAAGTGAACAAGTCATGCAGGCTATGGGTTCTTGCCTAACCAACAAATATGCAGAAGGGTATCCTGGGAAAAGATATTACGGAGGATGCGAAGTGGTAGACCAGAGCGAACAGTTGGCTATCGACCGTATCAAGCAGATTTTCGGAGCTGAATGGGCAAACGTACAGCCTCACTCAGGTGCACAAGCCAATGCTGCTGTATTTTTGGCAGTATTGAATCCGGGCGACAAGTTCATGGGTTTGAACCTGGCACACGGAGGACATCTGTCTCATGGCTCTGCAGTAAATACTTCAGGTATTCTGTACACTCCATGCGAATATAACCTGAACAAAGAGACGGGTCGCGTAGATTATGACCAGATGGAAGAAATCGCATTGAGAGAGCATCCGAAATTGATTGTAGGCGGTGGTTCTGCTTATTCACGTGAATGGGACTACAAACGTATGCGTGAGATTGCTGACAAGGTAGGTGCCATCCTGATGATTGACATGGCACATCCGGCCGGACTGATTGCTGCCGGTTTGCTTGACAATCCGGTGAAATACGCACATATCGTGACTTCAACTACTCACAAAACGCTTCGTGGTCCGCGTGGTGGTATCATCCTGATGGGTAAAGACTTCCCTAACCCATGGGGAAAGAAAACGCCGAAAGGCGAAATCAAGATGATGTCACAATTGCTGGATTCGGCTGTATTCCCCGGTATTCAGGGTGGTCCGCTGGAACACGTCATCGCAGCTAAAGCCGTAGCATTCTACGAATGTATGCAACCGGAATACAAAGAATACCAGATTCAAGTACAGGAGAACGCCCGTGTATTGGCTCAGGCTTTGATGGATTGTGGTTTCACCATCGTATCGGGAGGAACAGATAATCACTCCATGCTGGTAGACCTGCGCAGCAAATATCCGGATTTGACAGGAAAAGTAGCTGAAAAAGCATTGGTAGCAGCCGACATCACCGTCAACAAGAACATGGTACCGTTCGACACCCGCTCTGCATTCCAGACATCAGGTATCCGTCTGGGAACTCCGGCTATAACAACTCGTGGTGCCAAAGAAGATTTGATGTACGAAATTGCAGAAATGATTGAAACCGTACTGTCAAATGTTGACAACGAAGAAGTTATTGCTTCCGTACGTCACCGCGTAAATGAAACGATGAAAAACTATCCTATATTTGCATATTAACTAAACGACTAAAAACGAAACAAAATGAAGAAAATGAATTCTATGGCTATTTTACTGAGCGCATGCTTGGTATTTAGCGGATGTGGTATGACAAATACAGCCAAAGGCGGAATGATTGGCGGTGGAAGTGGTGCTGCTTTAGGAGCAATAATCGGAGGTGTCGTTGGCCACGGAAAAGGAGCTGCCATTGGAGCAGCTGTAGGTGCTGCCGTAGGTACAGGTGCCGGTGTACTAATTGGTAAGAAGATGGACAAAGCCGCTGCACAGGCAGAACAGATTGAAGGTGCACAGGTAGAGCAGGTAACCGACAACAACGGCTTGCAGGCAGTAAAAGTAACTTTCGACTCTGGCATCTTGTTTAATACCAGCAGCGCAACATTAAGCACTTCTGCCAAATCTGCATTGAGCAAATTTGCCAACAACGTGCTTAACCAGAACAAGGACATGGACGTAGCCATCTACGGATATACTGACAATACAGGTTGGAAAAACAGCACTGCAGAACAGAGCCGCCAGAAGAATCTGGACCTTTCACAAGAACGTGCTCAAAGCGTATCAAGCTATCTGTTAGCTTGTGGTGCTTCTTCCAGTCAGATTAAGTCTGTCACAGGTATGGGTGAAGAAAATCCCGTAGCCGATAACTCAACCGCTGCAGGCCGTCAGGAAAACCGCCGTGTAGAAGTATATATGTATGCCAGCCAGCAGATGATTCAGCAGGCTGAAGCTGGAACTTTGCAATAAATCGAAATTTCATAGTAACAAACATCCTTATGCCGGGTCTTTCAGACTCGGCATAATTTTCATCCCCACATCAAACACTAATGAACAGAAAACGAATTCTAAGATACATACGCAATCTGATTATCTTTTTCTTTGCATCTACCATTCTTTCCGTCATTGCCTTAAGATTTATTCCGGTCTACATCACGCCCCTGATGGTGATACGAAGCGTAGAACAACTGGCAAAAGGTGAAAAAGTGGTCATGAAGCACAAATGGGTACCTAAAGAAAAAATATCACGCCACCTTCCGATGGCGGTCATTGCCTCTGAAGACAACCGTTTTGCCAGCCACAACGGGTTCGACTTCAAGGAAATCAGCAGGGCTATCGAAGAAAATAAAAAGCGTAAAAAAGCCAGAGGAGCAAGTACCATCAGCCAGCAGACAGCCAAGAATGTATTCCTATGGCCCTCCTCTTCCTGGGTCAGAAAAGGATTCGAAGTCTATTTCACGGTACTGATTGAACTGATATGGGATAAAGAAAGAATCATGGAAGTTTACCTGAATTCCATCGAAATGGGAGATGGTATATATGGAGCAGAAGCCGTGGCGAAAGCTCACTTTCACACCACGGCCTCTCAACTCACTCGCAAACAATGTGCGCTTATTGCAGCTAGTCTGCCGAATCCAAGAAAATACAATTCCGGAAAACCCAGCCCTTACATGTACAAACGTCAGCGGAAAATCATGTATCTGATGAAATGTGTTCCTACGTTTCCGGAAAAAGCCGAAAAGTAAGGAGACTTCTCGGGGCTAAGGCTCCGGATCTCCTTTCAAAATCGGAAGCGTAATCTTATATTTTACCGCTAAAATACGGGCTACAAACACGGTTACTCCACCAATAATCTGTGCAAGTACTGATTCCATATCCAGCATCAGGCAAATCCAGTAAACCAGTCCGCCAATCACACAAGCCATGGCGTAAATCTCTTTACGGAATATCAGCGGAATCTCGTTGATAAATATATCACGCAGCACTCCTCCTGCCGCACCAGTAATACTACCCATAATAATGGCAATCCAGAACGGATAACCCAGCGCATACGCCTTACTGAATCCTACAACCGTAAACAGGGCCAGACCAATGGTGTCAAAAATAAAGAAAGTATTATTCAGGCGAATGACATACTTCCCGAACAAGATGACAAAGAACATGGCGAAAGCCGTACAAATGAGGTACATCGGGTCGGTCATCCAGGCTGGAGTCACATCCAGCAAAACATCACGAATGGTTCCACCACCGATAGCCGTAGCCAGTCCCACCACATAAGCGCCAAACCAGTCAAACCGTTTCGCCGAAGCAAGGCGTATACCACTTATGGCAAATGCAAAAGTCCCCACAAAATCCAGTATCGTTACAAACGAAGGCATCTGAAAAAAAACATCCATAGCAAATATTTTACCAAGTATAACTCAAACCAAAACTAAGCAATTCCTGCAACTGAAAATAACTTCTACCTTCTTCACGAGTCACCCCGTCGTCAAATCGGCCGTGGACGAACAGCTTCGTAGAAAGATACTGATTAATGGTAAAGGTAAAGGTATTTTCCCATTCACCCAGCACTTTCTCGTAATTGGTCGTATAAGACAAGCGGGACTCCCACATCAGAATGGAGAACATTTTCCATTTCAATGTAGATTCCAGACGAGAGCCCCATACGCTTTCCCGTTTATGACCGGCTTCGATGTTGAACTTTGTCGGGTCTACCTTGTCGCTGGCCACACTGTACAAGGTATAGTTTATCGGATTTACCAGCACAGACAAATTGCACACGCCATCCTTGATAAACTTGTAGTCCATACCGAGACCGACGTTCAATTCGGCCGGTGAGAAGAAAGCAGAAACCAGGTTATCAGAGTTAGTCTCATAGTTTGAGAAGAACTGCGTCTTGAACTCAGCCGACAAAGTATAGTACCATGTACTGAAAGCCTTGTAACCCAATTTAGAGCTCAAGCGAAGCAAGTCATTATTGGCCTTGTAGCTGTGTACGGTATCCGAAGGTGCCGTGATAAAGCCCAATTTCCACTCAATCTTGTTTTCAAACTGGATACGCTGTCTGTCATCATAATTCGCCTGCCAGGTGAAGCCGGAAAGCAATGATTTGGTACTTTCACCACCCTTATACCAGTTCTTCGAAATATAGTTTTGTGAGAATTGCAAATAACCGTTTCCGCCAAAGGTCCAGAAATTAGGTTTGATAACCAACAGGTCTTTTTCCGTTACCCTATTGGGAAGCTCATCATTCTGCATCATGTCCAGCAGATTCTCTTTCCGCGGCTGATTTACAAGCACCTCACCGTATATCGGTTTCAAGCCTTTCAAATTCTCCTCATTTTGCTTCACCAAACTGGGGTAAGACAGATAAAAAGAAAGCAACTGCCGGTTTACCGCCTTATCCACCTGCACAGAATGACGCAAATCGGCCACCTGAGGCAATTGCGCATCCAGCACTTTTTCTTTTATAAAAGGTATCTGCGGTTTCCAGTCGGAAATACTGAAGGCCTGTTCTATCGGTGCCTCATAATAAGTAGCCGGCATCGACAATTTATAGTAATCTGGATTCGGACGGATACCCGTTATCAGCAGATAAATATCATCCCAACGCTCCAGCTGGGCGTTATACTCCCGACGGAAATTCTGCATCAACCGCCAGAAATTCCGCACCTCCAGTGGAGGAAGTTCCACCTTTTTCTTTACAGCCGGAACTACTTTCTTCTGTGTTGCATTCTGCAGGCTGTCTACAGGAGCTGTTACATTCAAAGAATCTACCGCATTTTTTAGTGTATCCGATTTTATCGCATCCGAAGACACTTCCATTTCCTGTGCGGCCAACCCACCGCACACCATAAGCAATACCAAGAAAAGACTCGTCTTTTTCATTTTTGTCATTCTTAAAATCTTGTGCAAAAGTACGATTTATTTCTAAAAGAAGTTAGCTTTCACACCTACTAATTGTACTTAAAAACAATTTTCTACCCGCCTTTGTTTAAAATTTCATTTGTACATCCATCGGAAAACGTAAGGATATTTAAAGTTAAACGTGGTTTTGCTCTACTTACTTTTGCGGGTTCAGCTTTTTTTTATAATTTTGCAAACTTGAAGAAGTAGTTCTTCCATGTCGGTAGAAATATTGCTCACCGGCATTTGGGCTGTCACTTTCTTAAGAGAAAAGAAAGCAAGCAGCATTAAACTGTTGAATTTAATTTTTAAATATTCATATTGTGGCAGAAACAAAGTATATTTTCGTAACAGGTGGTGTAGCCTCTTCATTAGGAAAAGGTATCATCTCATCATCTATCGGTAAGTTGCTGCAGGCCAGAGGCTACAGCGTAACCATCCAGAAGTTCGACCCGTATATCAACATCGACCCGGGAACCCTGAATCCCTATGAACACGGAGAGTGCTACGTAACCGTAGACGGACATGAAGCCGACCTCGACTTGGGACACTACGAACGCTTCTTAGGCATCCAAACTACCAAAGCCAACAACATCACTACCGGACGCATCTACAAGAGTGTAATCGACAAGGAACGCCGTGGTGACTATCTTGGCAAGACCATCCAGATTATTCCTCACATCACTGACGAAATTAAACGCAATGTCAAATTGCTGGGCAACAAATATAAATTCGATTTCGTCATTACAGAAATCGGAGGTACTGTAGGCGACATCGAATCACTTCCTTACCTGGAAAGTATCCGTCAGCTGAAATGGGAATTGGGCAAGAACGCTTTGTGCGTACACTTGACTTATGTACCTTACCTGGCTGCCGCCGGTGAATTGAAGACCAAACCGACCCAGCACTCTGTAAAAGAACTGCAGTCTGTAGGTATCCAGCCGGATATCCTGGTACTTCGTACAGAACACGAACTCAGCATGGGACTGAGAAAGAAAGTTGCCTTGTTCTGCAACGTAGACGACAACGCCGTTATCCAGTCAATGGACATGCCAACCATCTACGAAGTGCCTTTGCGTATGCAGGAACAGAAACTGGATGTAACTATCCTTGAAAAGATGGGACTTCCGGTAGGCGAAACTCCTACCCTCGGCCCGTGGAGAGACTTCCTGAACCGTCGTCACAATGCTACTGAGAAGGTAAGAATCGGACTGGTAGGAAAATACGATTTGCAGGATGCCTACAAATCAATCCTGGAAGCCCTTTCACAAGCAGCAACTTATAATGACCGCAAGGCCGACATTCACTTTATCAATAGTGAGAACCTGACCGACGACAACATTGAAGAGCACCTGAAAGACATGGACGGTGTCATCATCTGCCCGGGATTCGGACAGCGTGGTATCGAAGGTAAGTTCGTAGCTATCAAGTACTGCCGTACACACAACGTACCGACATTCGGTATCTGTCTGGGTATGCAGTGCATTGTCATCGAATTCGCACGAAACGTACTGGGATATGCCGATGCCAACAGCCGTGAAATGGACGAAAAGACTCCGCACAATGTAATCGACATCATGGAGGAACAGAAATCCATCACGAACATGGGTGGTACCATGCGTCTGGGAGCTTACGAATGCGTTATCGACCCGAATTCCAAGACTTATGAAGCTTACCAGAGCGAACACATCCAGGAACGTCACCGTCACCGTTACGAATTCAACAACAGCTACAAGGAAGAATTCGAAAAGGCGGGCATGAAGTGCGTAGGTATCAATCCGGAATCCGACCTGGTGGAAATCGTGGAAATCCCGACCTTGAAATGGTTTATCGGTACACAGTTCCATCCGGAATACAGCAGTACGGTATTGAAACCACATCCGTTGTTCCTGTCCTTCATCAAGGCAGCTATCAGCAAATAAACCAAACATAACATTGTAAAGAAATAGAAATGGACAAAAACACGTTAGTGGGCTTTATCCTGATTGGAGCGGTTATCGTGGGATTCGGTATCTACAATCGCCCCAGCCAGGAAGAAAGAGCACGCGCACAGCACTATCAGGACTCTATCCAACAGGTTATCAAGCAACAAGAAGAAGCTCAGGAAAAGCAGGCTGCTGCAGCCATTGAAGCCGCACGCCCTGACAGCACGTCCCTCTTCTTTCAGGCCGCACAGGGTACGGAACAGTTTACCGTACTGGAGAACGAGCTGGTTCAGCTTACTTTCTCCAACAAAGGCGGACGAGTAAGCAAGGCCCTGCTGAAAGAGTATAAAGACCAGAAGAAGCAGCCTCTCGTTCTGTTCGACGGCGAAGATGCTTCCATGAATTTCGGTTTTGAAGGAAAGAACGAGAACATTCTCAGCCAACAGATGTATTTCGAGGCGACCAATGTGACCGATTCTACCGTGACCATGCGACTGAACGCAGCCAACGGCGGACACCTGGACTTCAACTACCGACTGCTGCCCAACTCGTATATGGTAGACCTTACCGTTCAAGCCAGCGGCATGCAGAATTTCTTCTCTCCTTCTACCAAGAGCATGAACATCGAATGGAAACAGCGTGCCCGCCAGATGGAGAAAGGTTACAACTTCGAACAGCGTTACACGTCATTGACCTACAAGCCGGTGGACGACAGTTTCGATTACTTGAGCGAAACAAAGGATGAGAAAGAAACCATTCCTGAATCACTCGACTGGGTAGCTTTCAAGAATCAGTATTTCTCCTGCGTGTTCATGGCAGAGCAGAACTTTGACAACGCAACGCTCGAATCTAAAATGGAACAGCAGGGAAGCGGCTATATGAAGAACTATGCAGCCGACATGAAGACAGCTTTCGACCCGACAGGTGCCAAAGCTTCACACCTGCAGTTCTACTTTGGCCCGAACCACTTCAAGACACTGCTGGCCAGCAACGACCTGAGCTTTAAAGATAAAGATCAGGAACTGGAAGACCTGGTTTACCTGGGGTGGCCGATTATCCGCCTGATTAACCGCTGGTTCACCATCAACCTGTTCGACTGGTTGTCAGGCTGGGGACTGAGTATGGGTATGGTTATCTTGCTTATGACTATCATCGTCAAGGTACTGGTACTCCCTACCACTTGGAAGTCTTTCATCTCATCTGCTAAGATGCGTGCCCTGAAACCGTATGTAGATAAGATTAACGCCAAATATCCGAAGCAGGAAGATGCCCTGAAGAAACAGCAGGAAACCATGGCCCTCTATCGCCAGTATAATGTCAGTCCGATGGGCGGCTGTCTGCCGATGTTGTTACAGACTCCGGTGTTCATGGCCCTCTTCTTCTTCGTGCCGAATGCTATCGAGTTGCGTCAGCAGGGATTCTTGTGGGCTGATGACCTTTCAGCTTACGACGACCTGATCAGCTGGAGCTACCACATTCCGTTGTTAGGCAACCACCTGAGCTTGTTCTGTCTGCTGTTCAGCATCACTACGGTGCTCAACCAGATTATCATGATGAAACAGCAGGATATGGGCAACAATCCACAGCTGGCTGCCATGAAATGGATGATGTACATCATGCCTGTGATGTTCTTCTTCATCTTCAACGACTACGCATCCGGATTGAGCTACTACTATTTCATCTCCGGTCTGATTGGTATCATTACCATGTGGATTATGCGCCGCATGACCGATGAAAAGAAACTGCTCGCCCAGCTGGAAGCCAACAAGAAAGAACCTTCACAGCAAAAGGCAAGCGGACTGATGGCTAAACTGGAAGCCCTGCAGAAAGAGCAGGAACGTCTCCAGAAAGAACGTCAGGAACGCATGGGAGGTAAGAAAAAATAAAAATACTATCTCGCTTAATACAGCAGAGCGCCCCTCAATGGCATACAGACAAGCCATCGAGGGGCGCTCTTTTTTCTGCTACATTCCTCTTTTTCCATTTATTGTCTTACCTTTGCAGAAAAGAATTGTCACACAGATTAAACCATCAAATAAACACATGAAAAAAACAGATTTTATGACTATGACAGCAGCCATGATGCTCGCCACATCGGCCTGTGTAGGTCCTGAAAAAACCGCACAGACAGATGGCCCCATCATCGGCAAGCAGGAGGTTACGGTAAAAGACGGCCGTATGACCCCTGAAACGCTCTGGGCCATGGGACGCATCGGAAGTTCCTGTGTATCGCCCGATGGCAAACGCATTGCCTACACGGTGTCTTACTACAGCGTGAAAGAGAACAAGAGCCACCTGGTAATCTACGTAATGAATGCCGACGGTTCAGGCAACCAGTTGCTCACCACTACAGCTGCCAGCGAGGGAGAACCTGCATGGATCAAGAACGGCAGCAAGCTTGCTTTCCTGGCACCCGATGCCGATGGTAACAGCCAGATTTGGGAAATGAATCCCGACGGCAGCGAACGCGTACAGCTTTCTTCATTTGCCGGGGGAATCGATGGATTCAAGTTCTCACCCGACGAGAGCAAGGTGCTCTTCATCTCACAAGTGAAATACGGCGAACGCACCGTAGACAAGTATCCCGACCTGGACAAGGCCAGCGGAATGGTGATAGACGACCTGATGTACAAGCACTGGGATGAATGGGTACAGACCGTACCGCATCCGTTCGTGGCTCCGTTTGCCGGAAACAAGGTGGGCGAAGCAACCGACATCCTGGCTGGCGAGCCCTACGAATCGCCGATGAAGCCTTTCGGTGGCATCGAACAGCTTACGTGGAGTCCTGACTCCAAATGCATTGCGTATACCTGCCGCAAGAAAACCGGACTGGAATATGCTATTTCTACCGATTCGGACATTTACCTGTACAATCTGGAAACCAAGCAGACCCGCAATCTCTGCAAGGAAGACACTACCGACAAGAACATGGGTTACGACACGAACCCGCAGTTCTCCCCCGACGGCGGATTCATTGCCTGGCAAAGCATGGAGCGCGACGGATACGAAAGTGACCGCAACCGCCTTTGTGTAATGGATTTGAAAAACGGCAAGAAAACTTACGTTACAGAAGCCTTCCAGTCGGGTGTAGACAGCTACTGCTGGGCTCCGGACAACCAGACACTCTATTTCACCGGTGTATGGCATGCCACCAGCATGATTCACCGTACAAACCTGAAGGGTGAAGTGGAGCAGCTTACAGAAGGCATGTACGACTATGCTTCTGTAGAAATGCTGGGCGACGGACAGCTTCTCACCAAGCGCCACTCTATCAGCGAAGCTGACGAGCTGTTCACCGTCAACCTGAACAAAGCCAACGAGGTAACCCGCATCACACAGGAAAACGACCACATCTTCAAGCAGCTGAAGTTAGGTAAAGTAGAAGCCCGCTGGACCAAGACCGTCGACGGTAAAGACATGCTCTCGTGGGTAATCTATCCGGTAGACTTCGACCCGAACAAGAAATACCCCACCCTGCTGTTCTGCGAAGGTGGTCCGCAAAGCCCCGTGAGCCAGTTCTGGAGCTACCGCTGGAACTTCCAGATTATGGCTGCCAACGATTACATCATCATCGCCCCCAACCGCCGCGGTCTGCCGGGATTCGGTATGGAATGGCTGGAAGAAATCAGCACCAACTACGGCGGACACTGCATGGACGACTACCTGACTGCCATCGACGACATTGCCAAAGAACCGTACGTAGACAAAGACCGCCTGGGCTGCGTAGGTGCCAGCTTCGGAGGATACTCAGTGTACTGGCTGGCCGGACACCACAACAAGCGTTTCAAGGCCTTCATCGCACACGACGGATTCTTCAACATGGAGCAGCAGTATCTCGAAACCGAAGAACTCTGGTTCACCAACTGGGATTTGGGTGGCCCGTACTGGGACAAGAACAACCCAGCTGTAAAGCGTAGCTATGCCAACTCTCCTCACCTGTTTGTCGACAAATGGGATACGCCTATTCTCTGCATCCACGGCGAGAAAGACTACCGCATCTTGGCCTCACAAGGTATGGCCGCATTCAACGCCGCCAAACTGAGAGGCATTCCTGCCGAACTGCTGATTTTCCCGGACGAAAACCACTGGGTATTGAAACCGCAGAACGGTATTTTGTGGCAACGTACCTTCTTCAACTGGCTTGACCGCTGGCTGAAACCACAGAAATAAGTCACGCACATCCGGACGCCCTAAAAAAAGATTTTTTCTATTTCCTTGAATTTCAAATGATTTTAAAAATCTTCGAAAAACTCTTACAAAAAAAGAGCGTCCGGATTTGCATATTAAAATAAAAAGCCATACTTTTGCATCGCTTTTGAGAAAGACACTTCGGGGTGTAGCGCAGTCCGGTTAGCGCACCTGCTTTGGGAGCAGGGGGTCGTGGGTTCGAATCCCGCTACCCCGACAGAAGTCAAAAAAGTAAAAGTTATTACATTGTCCGGGGTGTAGCGCAGTCCGGTTAGCGCACCTGCTTTGGGAGCAGGGGGTCGTGGGTTCGAATCCCGCTACCCCGACAAGAAGAAAGGCAACTTATCCAATACGATGAGTTGCTTTTTTCTTTATTGTATTTTCCCTCAAAAAGAGCCCCCTCAAACGGCTTTCAAAAACGCCTAAGCGTTTACTTTCAAACGCAAGTGCATTTTAGGTAAAACGCCCTTGCGTTTTACCTAAAACGTAAAGGCGTTTAAGTTAAAACGCAAAGGCGTTTTTTCAACCCTGTTTTAAAGGTTTTTACAACGACCTATATTCCGTTGATTTTCTGAAAAAAACACACATCCTGATAAGAAGTGCCTACCCGTATCCAGTCCTTCAGGATACCACATTCAACGTAACCCGCTGAAGTGAACAGCTTCCGGCTGGCCACATTCCCCACCGGCACATAGGCATACAGCTGCCGGAGGCCTAACAAGGAGAAACAATGCGATTCTAGGAGAGAAAGCGCAGCCTGCGCCACCCCCTGCCCCCGCAAGTCTTTCCGCACTACAATTCCTACCTCCGCCCGGTTGTGACGTGCATCAAAGGAAAACACATCCACAATACCGGCCACTCCCTGTCCCTCGCACACTATCATCAGCCGCAGTTGCCCGTCGGCATACAAGTCATTCTGACTCTCCGCAATGTAGCGTTTCATCTGATAGCGGGAATAAGGGCCCGTAGCCGTACCCAGCTCCCAAAGTGCCGCATCGTTCTCAAAAGAGAGCATCACCTCCAAATCTTCCGGCTCGGGTGCGCGGAGACTGATATTTCCCTGTTTCATGGCGTGTTCATTTTTCCGGTTCGTCTTTCTGTAAATCAAGCTCCCGCATCAGGCGGCCGCGTCCCGGCACACAAAACAGCGAAGCTACCAGCAGCATGCCCATGCACAACAGACTGGTAACATCGAGCGTGGTATAGTACACCGTCAGATTGAACAGCGCCGGGGCCAGCAGCATGGCCAGACGGATTTCACACCAGCGGCGGTAGCTCACCAGCGCTTCGGGCAAGGACAACTGACGGACATAGCGTGTCAGCGAAAGGCTGAACATGCGCAGCGACAAGGGTATCAGACACACCGTCAGCAAGATGCCGACAGTCTGCAAGATGTATTCTGCCTGTGCATCGCCCACCATACTTCCCTGAGGCAACACATCCGTTTCATACAACACACACCCTGCCACGACGAGTATCCAGAACAAGGCAAATTCCGCTTCCAGCACGCGGAGCAGACGAGTCATTCTTTTTTCCATTTCTTTCTATCTTTAAAGAGTTCCGGTAAACGCCACACGGTTCACAATGGAGCGTCCCAGCGTCACCTCATCCGTATATTGCAATTCATCACCGATGGAGATTCCACGGGCAATGACGGTTATTTTCACATCGCAGCCCGCCAGTTTGCGGAAAATGTAGAAGTTGGTGGTATCTCCTTCCATGGTAGAACTCAGCGCCAGGATTACCTCCTTGACGGTACCCTCTTTCACACGGTTCACCAGGCTTTCAATCTCCAAATCGGAAGGCCCGATGCCGTCCATGGGCGAAATCACCCCTCCCAGCACATGATACAGTCCGCGATACTGCTGGGTGTTTTCTACCGCCATCACATCGCGTATATTCTCTACCACACACACCGTGGTCACGTCGCGCGAAGGGTTGGAGCAGATGCGGCACACATCCGTATCGGAAATGTTGTGACACACCTTACAATACTTCACCTCTTTCTTCAAGGTAGAAATGGCACTGCTGAAAGCCTCTACCGTGGCCGTATCCTGACGCAACAGATGCAGCACCAGCCGCATGGCCGTTTTCCGTCCGATACCGGGAAGTTTGGCAAACTCCCCCACCGCTTTTTCCAGTAAAACTGAAGGATATTGTTGATTCATGCTTATCGTTTCTTTAATACGAATGGCAAAAATACGGATAAAACAAGAACCGGCCTCCATTTCGCGGAGATTATTTTCAAGGAAGTCTTCCACCGAATCCCGTTTTTATATTACCTTTGCATAAAACAACTCACAGATATAACCTATGGACATAACCAGCGCAGAGTTCGTCGTAAGTAACTCACGGGCCGACATGTGCCCCCAGACTCATCTTCCGGAATATGCCTTCATCGGGCGCTCCAACGTGGGAAAATCCAGCCTCATCAACATGCTGACCAAGAATCCCAAACTGGCCATGACTTCGGCCACACCGGGAAAGACCTTGCTCATCAACCATTTCCTCATCAACAAGGAATGGTATCTGGTAGACCTTCCGGGCTACGGCTATGCCCAGCGGGGAAAAAAGATGATGGAGAAAATCCAGAAGCTCATTGAATACTACGTGCTGGAGCGGGAACAGATGACCTGCCTGTTCGTCCTCATCGACAGCCGGCTGGAACCGCAGCGCATCGACCTGGAATTCATCGAATGGCTGGGCGAAAACGGCATCCCCTTCGCCCTGATTTTCACCAAAGCCGACAAGCAGAGTGTGGGAAAGACGAAGGCCAGCGTAAACCGTTTCCTGAACACACTGAAAGAACAATGGGAAGAGCTGCCTCCGCATTTCATCTCGTCTTCGGAGAACAAGACCGGACGACAGGAAATCCTCGACTACATAGAACAAGTAAACCGTTCGCTCAAAGAGCAGGCAGAATAAAAATATCCTCCAAACTGCGATTTTCAGTAAAACAGTCTGGAGGATATTTTTTCATTATAGTTTCCCGCTCAGCGAGAGAAAACGATGTTTCCTTCCTTGCTCACGTCCAGCCGGACATTATAACAAGCCGCTCCGTCAGGGATACAAAGTGTAGCCACGTAGCGATAACCTTTTTCATCCACCTTCACAAAGTCCATATCGCTCAGGATGGCGTTGTTCAGAAAATCGGCAGGTACCACGCGGGCAAACATGTCCTTATTTATATCTTTGGAGAACAAACGTTCCTTCCCCTTGTACACGCAGATGTGGATGATATTGTCATAGTAAATATTTTCCACCGGAAGACCTTCTTCATTGATACTGACAAGGGTTACCCGCTTCTTGGTCGGGTTGATGTACGCATAACCTCTGTAGCGCTCTCCTCCGTGGAAAATCACCGAGTCTTTCTCAAACACCTCACTCTCTACCACTTTCACCGGAACCACCGTACCAAACGACAACGTATCCGATTCGGCCTTATGCAGACTTACGGTCTCGCCCACCGACGTGCGGTAACGCAGGCTGTACGACAAGCATTCTTCTATGAAATAATGAATGGGTTGGGCACTGTACACCGTTATCGTGTCATTGTGCACCGAAAAAGGCATCGGGGCATTAATCTGGCTGGCATAATAAATGCTGTCGCCTTGAATCTTGAATAAAGGTGCCTCCGTGTTGTCATCCAGCCAGATGCCTTGCAGCCGTTGTATGACTTCCTGATTTTCATCCTGCTTTTCTGCTCCATGCTGCTGGGGAGACAGACATCCTGCCAGCATTCCTAATCCCCCAAGGAGCATTCCCAAGCCCATTTTTTTCATGCGTAAATGAATTTCTACATTTTCTCCGGCAAAAATACGAATAAAAAGTGACAAAAACAGAAAAAGCAGCAAAGTTATTGGCAGATAACCGACCATCACACAAGCTGGTTCAGAGAAAAAGAAGGTTGTTCACCAGGCTGTCGAAAAAAGATACAGGCTTCCGGGAAAATTGTTTGAAAAACAAAAAAATATCCTGAATAACAAATACTTCCTATTTTGCACAAGAATCAATATTTTTATCAGAAAAAGTTGAGTTATATAGATTATTTTTATTATTTTACACTCCAGAAAATTTTAAATTGTATTAGAATTAGTAAAATAGATAAAAGCATGAGCCGAAAAATCACTTTTCTTACCCTGTTTCTGTGGCTGACGGCAGTAACTTTTCCTGTCTTTGCGCAGCAGAAAGCAGACACGACCTACACCTTCCGCTTCGTGCCAAGGGAAGACATGTTCTACGTGCCTTGGAACGGCAATGACACGGAGCTTGCCCGCCTGCTGGAGTGCATTGAAAGCAACAAGACGGACATTCTTGACGGCAAGCTGCCGCTTTATGTCGATGGCTACTGCCACTCCCTGGGCAGTGAAACCGAGAACCTTGCCACGGCGAAGATCCGTGCCAACCGTGTGAAATCCGAACTGATTATCCGTGCGGAAATAAAAGAGGAGAATTTCATTACCCGCAACCATGCGACTGAGGGTGATTTTGTCACCGTGCGCCTGACGGTACCGGTCAAGGAAACAGCCGCAACGGATGCGGAAGCGGAAGCACGACGCAAGGCGGAAGCCGAACGACTGGAAGCCGAGAAGCGTGCCGAACAGGAACGACTTGCCGAAGAGCAGCACAAGGCGGAAGAAGCCCGACCCAATACTCTTACCGACACGCCGTCGGAAACCAAAACACCAACTGATTATCATCTCTCCCTGCGTGCCAACCTGCTGCGCTGGGCTACCCTGACACCCGATTTAGGACTTGAATGGCGCATCTGCCCGTCGTGGGGCATTGCCGTAAACGGCTCGTGGACTTCTTGGACATGGAGCGACAAGGACCGCCGCTACGCTCTGTGGGAAGTGGCTCCGGAAGTGCGTTACTACATGGGCGAGAAGAAAGCCTGGTATCTGGGTGCGATGTTCAAGGCCGGACAGTTCAACTACAAGCTCTCCGAAACAGGCAAACAGGGCGACCTGATGGGTGGCGGCATCACTGCCGGCTACCGGCTGCGGCTGAACAAGGCACTGGCTCTTGATTTCAACCTCGGCTTGGGCTACCTGAATGCCGACTATGAGAAATATGAAGTCATCGACGGTGTACGAGTACGCCGCGGCAACGAGACAAAGGACTGGTGGGGCCCCATCAATGCCGGTGTGACATTGGTATGGAAAATTAAATGAAGAATTAAGAATGAAGAATGAAAGACTGAACTGACGGTCAATGGGGTTAACCCTATAATATTTGTTCTTTTGTTCTTATGTCTAAAAAAATATAATATGAAAGCAAGACAATATATAAATATGGTGGGAATGGCAGCCGCCGTGCTGCTCTCTTCCTGCGTGAAGGACACGCTTTATGACACGCCGCATCCCGACTACGGGAAGATTGCGGTGACAGCCGACTGGTCGGCCCGCGGTGAGGGCATCGACATACCTGCCACATGGACGGTCACCATGGGCGACTATACGGGTACGGAGACTTCCGCCACCCATACACCCGACCATCTGTTTGCTCCGGGCAACTACACCCTTGCGGTGTGGAACCCGGCTGAAGGAATCACGGTAAGCGGCACCACCGCCACCGTTGCCGCAGCCACGGGAAACCGGGCAGGCACGGATGCCTTTGTGAACAATGCTCCGGGATGGTTCTTCACCTATACGGAACAGTTGAGCATCGAGAAAGACAAGGACTATCCGCTAACCGCCGCAATGAAGCAGCAGGTACGCGAGCTGACGCTTGTCGTCGAACCGACGGGTGATGCCGCCGGACGCATCACGGAGATTATTGCCCATCTGACGGGTGCAGCCGGAACACTCGACTTCGCCACCAATACCTACGGAGCCGCTTCGAGCGTCGTGCTGCCCTTCACGAAGATTACCGAAGGTGCCGATGCCGGCAAGTGGAAAGCCACGGTGCGGCTGCTGGGTGTGACCGGAGCGGAACAGCTGCTGACGGGTGAAATCCGCTATGCGGACGGCAACCCAACCCCCACCACGCTGAAAAGTGACCTCACGGAAGCCCTCAAGAAGTTCAACACCGGAAAGGGCGGATCGCTGACCCTTGGAGGAACGCTGGTTGAGACTCCCGACGGCATGGAAGTGGAGGGAGCCGAAATCAACGGCTGGGAAGAAGTGAAAGGTGATGATGTAAACGCCGATTTGTAACTAATAAAATGACAGATATAATGAAGACAAGATTTTTTGCACTTGCGGCGCTCGCCCTCGCACTGGCAGCCTGCAATAACGACAACGAGAACCTGAACGATGATTCCGTGGCCGCAGTGATTAACGCCGAAATCTCAGATGCCGTATCCACCCGCGCCAGCGGTACCGCCTGGGCGGAACGTGACGAGATAGGCATCTCCGAAAGCCGCTTCGGCTACGCCAACGTGCTCTACCGGTGGGAAAACGGGAAGTTCACACCGACAGGACCCATCATCTTCTTCCAAGATGATGACCCGACCACCTTCTCCGCCTACTATCCCTACGATGCGGACGGCGGAACGCTGACCGCCACCACTGATGCCACGGCGCAGCAGAACCAGCCCGCCATCGACTTCCTCTATGCTACCGGCGCCACTGCCAGTACGCACAATCCTGAAGTGAACTTCACCAACAACTTGTCCACGGGAGGCACGGACTGCTCCTTCCACCACCGCATGAGCCAGATTACGCTCACCTTCGAGGCAGGAAGCGGCGTGGACTTCAATACCATCAAACCCACCGACTACACACTCTCCGGGCTGGTGCTGGAGGGCAGCTTCGACACCACCACCGGCACGGCAGAAACGGATGATGCCACAGCGGCGCAAGACCTCGACATGACGCTGACGAACGGCGCACTCACCTCGTCGGTCATCCTCTTCCCGCAGACCAAGGCAAGCATCGGACTGAGCGTGTACTACAACAGCCAGCCCTACACCGCCACGCTCACCATTCCCGACGGCGCACTGAAAGCCGGCAACAACTACACCTACACCGTCACCGTCCGCAACAAGGACCTGAGCATCAGCTCAGCCACTATCAGCGACTGGAACCCGGTGAACGGCGGCAATGTGAATGCAGACCTTTAAGTATATCATTCCTAAAGAACTAAGAATATGAACATTAGACTTCCATTGCATATACTGTCCGCAGCAACCGTCCTGCTTTTTGCAGCGACTGCCTGCACGCAGGACGATCTCGGCGGCGGCACGTTGCCCGAGGGCGAGTATCCATTGGTAATCCGCGCCACCGGCCTGCAAGCCGTGGCAACCCCTGCCTCACGCGCCACCGTGGACGGCAACTGGCAGGGCGTACAGACCGTAGCAGTCGAAATGGGCGGGACGGTGAAGGAATACGATGTGACGGCATCCGATGCCGACGGCTACAAGACTGCCACCCTGAGCAGCGACACCGACCCGTTCTGGTGGACAAGCCGCGAGGACATCACCGTTTCGGCATGGTGGCCATACGGCACCACGATGCCCGATGTGGTAGTAAAGGCAGACCAAAGCACGAAGGAAGGCTTCGAGGGCAGCGACTTCATCTTCGCCGAAGCCCAGACCGTGCAGTTCGACAACCCGACGCTTGAGTTCAGCCACCGCACGGCGCGTATAACGGTTCTTCTTAAGCCGGGCGCCGGCATCACGAGCGTGTCGGGAGCCGATGTTTATGTCACCGGCTTGGGCACGGATAACGGCAATCCCGCCACTATCCGCACCTACGAGGCGGGCGGCGACACCTACGAAGCCCTCACCGCACCGCAGACCGTGAAGGCGAATACCCCGTTCATACAGGTGGATTTAGGCGGAGGCACTTACTATTTCCGTCCGCAGAGCGATGTGGTATTAGAGGCAGGCAGCCACTACACCTACACCGTCAATGTGAACGCCACCGGCTTGACGCTGGAGGGCTGCACCATCGGCGGCTGGACTGACGGCGGCAGCGAGAGCGGCACGGCAGAGGATTTGGGTTATTTCATACAGGACGACGGCAGCTACACAGTCTACACCGCTAACGGCCTGAAGGAATGGGCAGAGGCTGTGCAGACCGACCCGACACTCAATATCACCCTCACCGCCGACATTGACCTGACGGGCAAAGAGTGGACACCGGTAGGTAATAGCGGTCAAACATACAACGGCACTTTCGACGGGCAGGGGCATACCATCACGGGATTGAATATCTCATCTCCAAGTGAGGCGGTAGCATTATTCCATAACATCGGCGGTGGTGGAAAGGTCATGAACCTGCAACTGAAAGATGTAACGTACAAGGGCAGTACGGCTATGGGCGGAATAGCCCATGGTAACAACGGCACTATCACCGCCTGCTCCGTAATGGGGACACTGACGAATACGACTAATAATGGTGCTGTCGGTGGTATCGCGGCAATCAATTTTGGCACCATCACCGCCTGTTGGTTCAACGGTACGATAACCGGAGGAAGCAAGGTAGGCGGCATAGCAGGAATCAATTCGTATGCTGGTTCTTATTATGGAAAAATTGCTGCTTGCTACTGGAGCGATGCTGGGATTAGCAATGGCGTAGGTAATGGATATGACACCAGCGGAACCACGAAGGTGGACGGCTCGACCGTTACTTGGCAGAACGCCGTCGCAGGCATGAACGCTGCCCTTACCGACAACGACTATCAATGGACATCCGGCACCGATGGTCTGCCTGTATTGAAGAAGAAGTAAAAACAGGACGATATGAAACGATATACCCTATATACATTCCCGGCACTCGCCCTGCTCCTTGCGGTCGCAGCCTGCACGCAGGACGATGCGGGAACATTGCCCGACGGCACGCAGCCGCTGACGCTGACCGCCGCCATAGAGGGCAGCGCCGACACTCGCGCCACCGTGGACAACCGGTGGAACGGCAATGAGACGATAGCCCTGCAGGTAACCGACGGAGACGGCACGGAGTGGTATGACTACACGGTGGATGATAAAGGCAACCTGTCCGGCGAATACTATTGGACAAAACCAAGTCCCATCACCGTGCAGGGTCTTTACCCGAATATCATGGTGGAAAACAACGATTGGACTTGGAGTGTGGAGGAAGACCAGAGCCGCGATGCGGACTATCAGTCGGGAGACCTGCTTTGCAGTGAATCCAAGACCGTGAGCTTCGCCCAAACGCCCGCCCTCACCTTCTACCACCAGACCGCCAAGGTGGTGGTGAACATCAAGAGTGACGGTCTGCCCGAAAGCATCGTAGCCACGCCGGGCGACATCAGCCTGACTATCGGCGAGGGTGACATCCTTGCGCTGGACGGCGCGTTCACCCTCCCGAAAGCCGTGGACGCTGACGGGCGTTGGCTCGGCACATGGACACCCGGCACCACTAAAGGCAGCATCAGTCCCCATCTTGCCACCGCCACCGAGACCGGCAACTTCGCCACCTACGAAGCCCTCGTTATTCCGCAGGACATGGCGGCAGACACAAAGTTGCTGACCTTCACCGCCGAGAAGGACGGCACCGGCTACGGCCCGTTCTACTACATGCTACAGAAAGACACCGAATGGAAAGCCGGCTATAAGTACACCTACAATGTTACCGTCACCCTCTACGGCCTTCAGGTATCGGTCGATACCGGTAGCATGACATGGGGCGACGGCACAGGTGGCGAAGGCGCAGTAGAACTGCCCATTTAATTAAAGAAAATGATACGCAAAAGACTTACAAGAGCGAAGAAGATATGAAGAATAACAGATTATTTACGACAATATGCCTCATGGCGGCAATCCTGCTCACTGCCTGCACGCAGGACGAACTGGCGGAACAAGGCAACACCCTGCCCGATGGCGAATATCCTTTGCAGATAGGCAGTGTAAGCATCACCGCGGAGAGCAGCGAAGAACCTTGGACGCGCGTGACCGAGAAGCCCGATGGCAGCGGCAGCGTATTCCAGGGCGGTGAACGGATAGGCGTGCGCATCGGCGACAATGAGGAAACGGGCATCTATATAATAAAGGTGGATGATGCGGGAAATGTCACAGTCTCCCCCGATAAGCCCGTCTATTGGAAGAACACCCAGACTGCCGAAGTCACTGCCTGGTATCCTGCCGAGGCAAGCAGTGTGAACCTTGGGTCTCAATATAGGAATGGCACGATGACCTACGTGCTGCACGGCACCGGCACGGGCGGCTACCAATCGCCCGTCACCCTGAGTTTCACCCACCAGCTGGCCAAGGTGCGCGTGGTGGCCAAGGGCACAGCCCAGGTGAGAGACATATCTATCTGGAATGTTCCCATGATTTGTTACATCGAGGAGGGAAAAATAACGGGACAGGATAACTCTACTGGCATTATTCCGATGCTTCCGGTGGAGCGCGAGGGCATAGGCACCTGCTGGGAGGCCAATGTGGGGCCCGGCGTGGAGATAAAGAGCTTCAATATTGAAAATACCGAAACTGTCAGCCAAATCTACGACCTGAACACTCCCGTCACCACGCAGGCCGGGGCGCTGCACACCATCACCTGGACTGTGAACAACAAGGGGACAACGACCATCGACCTCTCCAACGGCGACTACACCATCAAAGACGACGGCACCTACTACTTCAGCGGCACGGCCAGCCATGCCATACGGGTGACGGGCGGCAATCCGGAAATCTACCTGGAAGATGCACAGATAAGTGTGTCGGGCGGCAATGCCATCGACATCACGGGCGGCGACCCCACTATCCATGTAAAAGGAAATGATAACGAAGTGTCTTCCAGCGATGGCGCGGGCATCTATGTGGCAGAAGGCTACAGCGTAACCATTACTTCCGATGACAAAACGGCCAATTCGATTACGCTGACCGGAAAAGGAGGAGCTGGAATAGGAGGATATTTAGCCTCAGGACAACATTCTGCATGTGGCAACATTATCATACAGAATGTAACCGTAATAGCATCCTCGTCTTATTCACTTGGAATGCAGGGTTATAACCCGGGAATAGGCGGTTCTGGAAATGCCGCTTGCGGAAAGATTTCTATTACCAATGCCATTGTATATGCTTATGGTTCAAATGGACCTAATCAAGGAAGTCCGGCTATTGGGGCTGGTTTGGACGATAGTATGAATCCTGGTTCTGTCCCAACCATACAAATTGAGACATCTGACATCTATGCACATCGTGGCAATTACGCAGATTACATAGGACAATCGGGAGATAGAAACAATAGTCGTGGAGATTTTCAATTCGGTCAAGAAGGTTATTGCCGAAGCAGTAATGTCTATTGCTATACAGGAAGCAGCGATACGTTGGATAAGACGGTGACGTATGATGCCAGCGGCAACGGGACAGAACAGTCACAGTGACCCTTGATAAAGAGTATCAGATACCCTTGTCAGGGCAGGCAAACCAACATAATGTATAACCTCAAAACAGTAACGACTATGCTGGAACATGAAATTAAGAACAAAGTGCTTACCATTGGTAACCGTAAGGGACAGACCGTTTATTACGCCTATCCCAAGTCACAACAGAAGCTGACCAACGACATGGTCATGGAGCGCATCGTGCGCGAAACCTCTTTGTCCGAAGGTGACGTGAAAAACGCTCTCGTCAGCCTCTCCAACGTAGTATGCGACGCCCTGCAGCTGGGCATGAGCGTTGACCTCGCCGAGCTCGGTTCGTTCCGTCTCGTCGTCCCCTCCAAGATGATGGAATGATTAAGAAAATGGATGCGAGAATACGGACAGACCTGCAACAGCAAGAAACAGAGTTAGCCGCCATACGCAGGCAATCGTCGGTGCAAGTAGGCGGACTGACGGCAGTTGTAGCATTACTGCTGCTGCTCTCGTATTTTATCATCCACCGGAACGTAAAACGTATCAGTCAGTATAAGAAAGAGACAAACGAACTGATAGACAAACTGCAAAAGACGGTGGAACAGAACAAACAACTGCTTACCGCCCGCCGGAAAATCATGCTGACCGTCACGCATGAACTCCGCACACCGCTGACTGCCATCAACGGTTACGGGGAACTTCTGGCACAGACTGAAAATGAGAACAAAAGAATAGAATATACCCAAAACATAAGGCAGGCGGCAAGAAAAATCCTGCCGAGCCTAAAGACGTGGTGAAGAACTGGATGCGACTGAAGAACACGCTGGAATACCTCGGACTGTGGGAGCAACTAAACAACCCCGCGTTTAAAGGGGTCGAATTCGACCCCCTTCTGGCAGAAGCGGGCAGCAATGCGTTCACCATGAGTCCTATATCCACACGGATGCCATCAAGCAAAATCTCATTCCGGCTGCAGCCGCACTGCTCCAAGATAGCGGCAGGATATGTGCTGATACTATTCGTCATTTTCGGCATCGTCTATATTTGGCTCAATGAACAGAACAGACAACAGGAATTGGAAGCTACTACCTACAAAATAAGAAATCTCCGCAAGGATGTACACGAGGTATATATGAAGGTAGTGGATTTATCCATGATTGGTGAGACTGATGGCTGTTATATAAAATACTTCCACTTTTTTGGTGGATATATGGAAGAAATCTCTTATCTTTGCTACGTGAATAATAACACGGAAAGCAATGGAGATAAACTTTGATAAGGACTATTTGCGCCAATTGTACGAGGAAGGGAAAACGACGGACAAGAAACATCGTTTCCAGCCAAATATCGTGGCACGCTACCAGTTGCGCATCAAAGTGCTGGAACAAGCAAGAAGCGTGGAAGAGCTTTACGTCATCCACTCGCTTCATTATGAAGTGCTGAAAGGTGACAAGGCTGGTATTTCCTCCATCCGTGTGAACGACCAGTACCGCATTGAGTTCACGGTAGAACAGGTCTCATCGGGAACGGTGGTGACCATCTGCAATATACTTGAATTATCAAACCATTATAAATAGAATAATTATGGGAAAATACATCTGTCAACGCCCTATACATCCGGGCGAACTGCTGAAGGAAGAGACCGAAGAACGCAAGCTCTCGCAGCGCAGATTGGCCGAGCAGATGGGCATCTCCTACAAGGTATTGAATGACATTCTCAACTGCCGCAGGCCGATTACTACGCAGACAGCGATGCTCTTCGAGGCAGCTTTGGGTATCAGTGCTTCGCTACTGATGCGGATGCAGCTTGATTGCAATATGCAGCAGGCGGCTGCAGACCCCTCTTTTATGGAGCGTCTGAAGCAGGTACGCAAGTATGCCGCCATGCTGTAACTCATGGTACACTGAAAGTTTCCCGTCCCACTTCTCCCGATAAAAGGGGAAGGTGGAACAGGTCTTTTGGAATAGTCTTGCAGATGAAATATGAAGATGCACTTGCTTTTTTTATGATTCTGAAACTTATAAGCTTATAAGTAATGGAGTTGCGGATATGCATTGCCTTAGCGATGAATATCTTGCCGATGAGCTGCTGATGGAATGGAAAGAAATACATTCCATCAAATAAATATTGACATGAAAGGAGCACGTGATGGAACACACGGAGAATCCACCAATGGATTGTATCGACGGTTATTGAAAGGTGAGATAAGAGAATAAAAAAACAGGAGCCTTCGGCAGTGCCGGGGGCTTCGTGCGTTTACAATTGTCTCGATACAGGACACATGAATATATCAGACTACATGATAGAAAAAGAAGAGTTGGTTAAACCCCTATCGGTATAAAAAATACCCGTTGAAAGATACTCCACATAAGAGAAAAATGTATTATTTTTGCAATATGATTGAACTATCCAAACATATAGAAGTATTATTGCTGGAGAATGATTGTGTCATCGTTCCCGGCTTGGGAGGATTCATTGCCCACAAACGGCAGGCTGCATACTCCATCCAGAAAGGAGAATTCATGCCGCCCCTCCGCACCATTGGTTTCAATCCGCAACTGATAATGAACGATGGGCTGCTGGTACAGTCGTACATGCAGGCTTTTAACACCGACTTTCCCGATGCAACCCGCCGGATTGAAAAGACTGTGGCTGAAATAAAAGACCAATTGTACCAGCAAGGTCAGGTCACCCTGCACAACGTGGGTACAATCTACTATAATATGAACGGCGGTTATGCCTTTGAACCGGCAGCCTCATCTTTCTTCACCCCAAGTCTGTACGGGCTGGAAAGTTTCACGCTTCCGCAGCTGCAGACATTGCCTGTGTCTTCTCCGAAGCCGTTGGTTCCGGAAATACAGGAAGTGGCAAGCAAACCGAAGAGACATTTCTCTTTGCGCCATTTCACGCGCAACGTAGTGGCCATAGCTGCAGCCGTATGCCTGTTCTTCGTGCTCTCCGTTCCGGTGGAAAACACGTACATGGACGATGCGAATTATGCTTCGCTGGGTTCAATCAGTATGTTTGATGCCATCCGCAACCAGTCGGTAGCCACCAGCATACAAACGACTCCGAAAGCAGCAGTTGCACAAAAGGCTGTAAAGAAACAGAAGAGCGAAAAGCGTGTCCGCAACAACGTAAACACGCTGAAACCGGTAGTTGTGAAGACAGAAAAGATTGCAGCCGCACCTGCAGCAAAAACAGCCGTAACCAAAACGGCTGCCACCAAAGCTGAAGCAAAAGCGACACAAAAGCCGAAACCGGCTTCCGCACAGCCTGCTGCAAGCAAAAAAACAGCCTACATCATCGTAGCCAGCCTGCCGACATCGGACGATGCCCAACGTGAACTGAAAAAATTCCAGCAGAAAGGATACAAGAATTGTCAGGTACTTGAATCGAACGGACGCTTCCGCATCGCACTGGATAGTTATGCCACTTCAGGTGAAGCTTACCAGAAAGTGCAGACGCTGCGCAATCAGGAAGAATTCAAGAATGCCTGGGTATTCACTTCAAAATAAATACGCCCTTTTAAACAGAATGAAAAGAGTAAGATGCCCCAAATGTGACAACTTCATCCAGTTTGATGAAACCAAGTATGGAGAAGGACAGTCACTCGTTTTTATCTGTGACAACTGCAAGAAGCAGTTCAGCATCCGTATCGGAAAATCGAAACTGAATGCCGCCAACCGCAAGGAGGAAGTAATCGACGAAAAAGAAGGCATGCAGGATTTCGGCAACATACTGGCCGTGGAAAACGTATTTGCCTACAAGCAGGTACTTCCGCTGCATGAGGGAGATAACCTCATCGGCCGCCGATGCAAAGGTAATGACATCGACATCCCTATCGAAAGCAATGACCCGAGTCTGGACCGCCGGCATTGCTACATCAATGTCAAGAAGAACAAGCAAGGGAAAATCATTTACACCCTGCGCGACAACGACAGTATCACAGGAACTTTCCTGATGAATGAAATTTTAGGACCGAAAGACCAAATCCGCATTGAAGACGGAGCTATTATTACCTTGGGAGCTACAACCCTGATTCTAAGAGCTGCCGAGGGACAAACGGAAGAGTAAACCGCACACGGACTCTATAATTTTAGGATAACTAATAACTAACAAACCTTTTTATTTCGATTATGGCTTTTACAAACAACGTAATGATTGTCCGGCATAAATTGCTGGAAAACCTGGTTGCTTTATGGAAAGAAAATCAATTAGTAGAAAAAATTGACCGCATTCCTTTGGAAATCAGCCCTCGCCGCTCACAGCCGGTAGGACGCTGCTGTATCCACAAGGAACGTGCCGTTACTAAATATAAGTTGCTCCCGCTGCTGGGCTGGGATATGACCGATGAAACGGATGAACTGACTCCACTTTCTGAATATGCCCGCAAGACACTGGAACGCAAGGAAAGAATCAAAGAAAATATTCTCTGTGTCATCGACGAAGCATGCTCTTCCTGTGTACAGGTGAACTATGAAGTAAGTAACCTTTGTCGGGGTTGTGTGGCTAGAAGCTGCTACATGAACTGTCCGAAGGGTGCCGTACACTTTAACAAGAAGACTGGTCAGGCACAGATTGACCACGACAAGTGTATCAGTTGCGGTATCTGCCACAAAAGCTGTCCGTATCACGCCATCGTCTACATTCCGGTGCCTTGTGAGGAAGCTTGTCCAGTGAAAGCCATCAGCAAGGACGAGCACTACATCGAACACATCGATGAAAGCAAGTGTATCTATTGTGGAAAATGTCTGAATGCCTGTCCGTTTGGAGCCATCTTCGAAATCTCACAGGTGTTCGACGTACTGGAAGCTATCCGCAAGGGAGAACAAGTGATTGCCATTCCGGCTCCGTCCGTATTGGGACAGTTTAAGGCTACCATCGAACAAGTGTACGGTGCATTGAAGGAGATTGGTTTTGCCGATGTAATTGAAGTGGCTGAAGGTGCCATGCACACTACCAGCAACGAAGCACACGAACTGCTGGAAAAACTGGAAGAAGGACAGAAATTCATGACTACTTCCTGCTGTCCGTCGTACATCGAACTGGTGAACAAGCATATTCCTGACATGAAGCCTTACGTATCAAGCACCGGCTCTCCGATGTATTACGCGGCTCGCATTGCTAAAAAGAAATACCCGAATGCGAAGGTCGTCTTCATCGGCCCGTGTATCGCTAAAAGAAAAGAAGCACAGCGCGACGAATGCGTAGATTACGTGCTGACATTCGAAGAACTTCACCCGATTTTCCGTGGCTTGGGTATTGAACTGGAACAGGCCAACCCGTACAAAGTGGCATACGAATCTGTATGTGAAGCACACGGATTCGCACAGGCAGGCGGTGTAGCCGGAGCAGTGAAAGCTTATTTAGGCCCGAAAGCCAACGGTATCAAGATTATGCAGTTCTCTGACTTCACGAAGAAGAACATCGGTGTACTCCGCGCTTACGCCAAGACCGGAAAAGTGGATGCACAATTCATCGAAATGATGGCTTGCGAAGGCGGATGTGTAACCGGCCCGAGCGCACACAACGACCCTGTAGCCGGAAAACGCCAGTTGAACCAAGACTTGCTGAAACGTACCTTGAAGTACGAAAACAATAACCAGGAATAAACCCATGAGGGAACTTATTGAACGCCTTTACCGGGAGCAGACACTGGCTCCCGGTGAATTGCGTACCCTTCTGCTGGAGTGCCGGGGGGAAGACCTCGACTTTCTCATGCAAAAGGCACGTGCCGTAGCACAAAGCCATTTCGGAAACAGAATCTATATCCGTGGACTTATTGAAATAGGGAACTGTTGTCACAATGACTGTTTCTACTGCGGCATCCGAAAAAGCAACCGCCATCTGAAGCGGTACCGACTGGATGCGGAAACCATTCTGGCTTGCTGCCGGCATGGATACGAATTAGGATTCCGTACCTTCGTTCTGCAAGGAGGAGAAGATAACTACATGAACGATGACAGGGTAACGGAAGTGGTTACTGCCATACGAACCGAATTCCCCGATGTGGCCATCACCCTTTCACTCGGTGAACGCCCCACACTTTCCTACGAACGTTTTTTTCAAGCAGGCGCCAATCGCTATCTGTTGCGCCACGAAACGCACAACGAAGCACATTACCGCCGCTTGCACCCTGAAGACATGTCGCTGTCCAACCGTTTGCGTTGTCTGAACGATTTGAAACGCATCGGATTCCAGACGGGAACCGGCATTATGGTGGGAAGTCCGGGACAAACCGTCGACCACCTGGTGGAAGACATTCTTTTCATAGAACAATTCCGTCCCCAGATGATTGGTATCGGTCCTTTCCTGCCTCATCATGACACTCCTTTCGCTTCCTGCCCGCCCGGCAGTCTCACGCAGACACTCATGCTGCTTTCCATCTTCCGGCTGATGCATCCACAGGCATTGATTCCTTCTACCACTGCCCTGGCAAGCCTTACCCCCGACGGGCGCGAGAAAGGCATACTGGCAGGTGCCAATGTAGTGATGCCCAACCTCTCTCCGGTGGAGCAGCGAAAGAATTATGCCTTGTATGACAATAAAGCCTCTATGGGCTCAGAAGCTGCCGAAGGACTGCGTCTGCTGGCACAACGGCTGGTTGCCATTGGTTACGAAATAGATAAAAGCCGAGGAGATTATCCCGGCAAAACACTATAAATTACATTACAGCTATGTACAAGATTGATTCTCAAAAGGCAGAAGAATTTATCTGCCACGAAGAAATTCTCGATACCCTGGAATATGCCCAAAGCAAAAGCCAGGACAAGGAACTGATACGTTCCATCATTGAAAAGGCTCGCCTGTGCAAGGGACTTTCTCACCGCGAGGCTGCCGTACTGCTGGAATGCAACGACCCGGAACTGGTGGAGGAAATCTACCGCCTGGCCCGTGAAATCAAGCAGAAATTCTATGGCAACCGCATCGTAATGTTTGCCCCACTCTACTTGTCAAACTACTGCGTAAACAGTTGTACTTACTGTCCTTACCACGTTAAGAACAAGACCATTGCCCGCAAGAAACTGACACAGGAAGACATCCGTCGTGAGGTCATCGCCCTGCAGGACATGGGACACAAGCGTCTGGCATTGGAAGCTGGAGAAGACCCGATTCACAACCCTATCGAATACATTCTGGAGTCGATAAAGACCATCTATAGCATCAAGCACAAGAATGGAGCTATCCGTAGGGTAAATGTGAACATTGCCGCGACTACCGTGGAGAATTACCGCCGCCTGCACGAAGCCGGTATCGGTACTTACATTCTGTTCCAGGAAACATACCACAAGGAGAATTACGAAAAGCTTCACCCCAGAGGTCCGAAGAGCAACTATGCCTACCATACGGAGGCTATGGACCGCGCCATGCAAGGAGGAATCGATGATGTGGGTATCGGTGTATTGTTCGGCCTGAACACCTACCGTTATGATTTTGTAGGACTGCTGATGCATGCCGAACACCTGGAAGCGACTTACGGCGTAGGTCCGCATACCATCAGTGTGCCCCGTATCTGCTCGGCCGATGACATTGACGCTTCTACCTTCGAGAATGCCATCTCCGACGAGATATTCCAAAAGATTGTAGCCGTCATCCGAATCAGTGTGCCTTATACGGGTATGATTATTTCTACACGTGAATCGCAGCGTTCACGCGAGAAGGTACTTGCCCTCGGTGTGTCACAAATCAGCGGAGGTTCCCGCACCAGCGTGGGAGGCTATGCTACCGAAGAACTGCCGGAAGAAAATTCTGCTCAGTTTGATGTGAGTGACCACCGCAGTCTGGATGAGATTGTAGCCTGGCTGCTGAAATTGGGCTACATTCCCAGTTTCTGTACGGCCTGCTACCGTGAAGGACGTACGGGCGACCGTTTCATGTCGCTGGTCAAGACGGGACAGATAGCCAACTGCTGTGCCCCCAATGCCTTGATGACGCTTCAGGAATACCTCTGCGACTACGCTTCGCCCGAAACACGCCAACTGGCTGAAGACATGATTCGCAAGCAGATGGAAGAGATTCCGAATCCCGCCATCCGCAAAAGAGCCTTGGAAAATCTGGAACGGATTGCCGAAGGAAAGCGCGACTTCCGTTTCTAATGTGTGAACTTAAAGCCTGATTAAACGTATGAACGATACTCCCCGTGCCAACCGGCTGCATATCGGTCTGTTTGGCAAAAGAAATGCCGGTAAGTCATCGCTGATCAATGCCCTGACGCATCAGGATACAGCCCTCGTGTCAGATATTCCCGGCACGACTACCGACCCAGTCTTTAAGGCCATGGAAATCCATGGTCTTGGTCCCTGCGTATTCATTGATACGGCCGGCTTCGACGACGAAGGCGAACTGGGCGAACTCCGCATCCGACAGACACAGCGTGCGCTGGAAAAGACCGACATCGCCCTGATGGTTTGTACCGACGAACACCTGGACGAAGAGTTACACTGGCAACGCTTGTTAAAGGAAAAGAATGTGCCTGTTATCTGGATACTGAACAAATGTGACCTATTGTCTGATGCCGAACAGACCATGCGCCGCATCGAACAGCAATGCGGACAGGTTCCCCTATTAGTGAGCACCCTCACCGGAAAAGGACTGGACGACATTCTGCGCAGTCTGCGAAACAAGTTGCCGGATGAAACCATGGCACAAGGCATCGTAGGCCGACTGGTAGAAGAAAACGATACCGTCATGCTGGTCATGCCACAGGACATCCAGGCCCCTAAAGGCCGACTCATTCTGCCGCAGGTACAGACCATCCGCGAACTGCTGGACCGCAAATGCCTGGTGATGAGCTGTACCACTGACAAAATCGATGCCATGCTGGCCGCTTTGGCCCGTCCACCGAAGCTGATTATTACCGACTCACAGGTGTTCCGCACGGTATATGACAAGAAACCGGCAGAGAGCCGACTCACCTCCTTCTCCGTCCTCTTTGCACAGTACAAAGGCGACATCGACTACTACATGGAAGGAGCCAATGCCATCGCCCAGCTCACACCGGAGTCACGGGTACTGATTGCCGAAGCATGTACGCATGCCCCGCTGACAGAAGACATCGGACGAGTGAAAATCCCGAATATGCTCCGTAAGCGCATCGGTGAAGGCCTGCAAATCGACATCGTATCAGGCACGGACTTTCCGGAAGACCTGACGCCGTACGACCTGATTATCCACTGCGGAGCCTGCATGTTCAACCGCAAATATGTGCTGAACCGCATCGGTCAAGCCCGCGCCCAGCATGTTCCCATGACCAACTACGGAGTGACTATTGCCTATCTGGCGGGAATCTTGGATAAAATCGATTACTGATTTCTGAGAAGTAAGACTAGTTACCCTTCGTTATTCTGACGTTAATCGCTCCTTCAGAGTACGTATCCTCCTCTAACCGAATAGTATAATACACATAATCGTCAATGCCATACTTCTCATACCATTTGCGTGGCTCTACTCCGGAGCCACGCAAACCACAAAAGTAAAAACCTCCCTCTATGGGAATACCGGAAGTATAACTCATAATAGGGGTTTCGGGACCATCGCCAGGTGTATACGTCTCCATAAGAATCTTATATTTATCTATGCGCACAGTATCCGTAAACAACGGCATGTTGTTTTCAGTCGAATGGAAACAAGTGACACGTAGACTATCTTCCTTGTAAGGTACAGCCATAAAGTCAAGTATCTCTACACTGTCTTCCAATATAAAATGAAAGAAATCGGGTAATAGTTCACGCTCTGTGAATGCACCTTTCCGACAAGATACCTTTTGAAAGGTAGCACGCTTTCCATTAAACTCACCCCGGATTGTCAATCTCAGATGCTGTACACCTTGCATCTGGAAATATTCCTGCAAAGGTACAGAAAGGGAATGTACCGGGTATTCATAACTAACTTTCACTTGTTGTGCCCATACAGGCATGCTCAACAGGAGCAATAAGATTACTCCAAAAATTTTTCTATTCATAACGGTCTCTTTTTATCTTATTTCCCTCCTCAAAGATAGGTATTTTAGTCAGAAAACAGACCTCCACTTACAATAAATGTGGCGCATACTTCTCAACATGCACCACACTCTTATTCATCCTTCCTAACACCCAACCATCAACATACGATTTCTCGTTCAATCTCCTCAAAGCGGGGGAACAGCAGATTGTTTTCCAAGTGGATATGCTCGAACAACGCATCCACAAACGCTTCCAGTTCCTGCATCAGCAGACGGTAACTGGCACAACCATCCTGAGGTACGGAGAAGTGATTCGTCAACTGAATAATGTGCAGGTAGCGGTTTCCTTCCCCCTCGTGTTCCATCTTCATCACCCGGATAGGATTCGCTATCGTACCACAGTGCATCGGGGCCATACGCTGTCCCTGTTCTTTTGCTGCGTACAATTCATAGAGATATGGGAACAGCACATTCTCTTCTTTTTGAAGATGCATTTCCAAGTCCTCCAATGATTCACTGACCAGTGCTCTCAATTCATGCAGTTCCGGATGCACCTCACCGTGTACTCGTTCCACCTTCTCCAGCAACGCCAGCAGTTCCGGTCCACGGGCACGAATTCCCCGATGATGTATCTTCAAGATGTAATCCATCAGTAAGTCCAGCGGCCACGAAGCAAACGGAATCCGTCCGTTACCAGCTTCACCCTGATGGAGCAATGCCTGTTCCACTTCTTCTACAGCCAGTCCCAAATCGGCACAGGCCTTTTCCAGCATCACTTCGCCATGACAGCAGAAATCAATGCCATATTTCTTGAACACACTTGCCGCTGCAAAATCATCGGCCACAATTTGTCCCACACTCGTATGCTTCCAGTCTATTGTCTTCATATTTAATTCGTTTTATTGATTACGGGTGCAAAGATAGACCCTCGGGAAGAGAAAGTTTGTCACATACGTGACACCGACCTATAACGAAAGTTAAACCTGCTTCTGCGAAAAAGAAGCGCACACCGTTTGCAGAAAAACACTAACTTTGCAGGCACGTAAAAAAAACATTTGCACATGGAAACAAAAGAAATACCTATACTTCTGCTTACCGGATACCTGGGAAGCGGAAAAACAACCCTGCTCAACTACCTGTTGAGCAACCGCGAAGGCATTAAGTTTGCCGTCATCGTAAACGACATCGGCGAAATCAACATCGATGCGGAACTAATTCAGAAAGGCGGTATCGTAGGCCAAAAAGAAGAGAGTCTGGTGGCTTTGCAGAACGGCTGCATCTGCTGTACCCTCCGTACCGACCTTATCGAACAGATATTCGAGCTGATGAAAATGCAGCGCTTCGACTACATCGTCATCGAAGCCAGTGGTGTCTGCGAACCGGAACCGATTGCCCAGACCATCTGTTCCATTCCCCAGTTGGGCGGGGCCTACACCAAGTACGGAACCTGCCGTCTTGACAACATCGTGACCGTGGTCGATGCCCTCCGCCTGCAAAGCGAATTCGACGGTGGCAACGAACTTACCCGAAAGGACTTGGAAGAGGAAGACATTGCCAACCTGCTCATCCAGCAGATTGAGTTCTGTACCACCGTGCTGTTGAACAAGGTATCGGAAGTCACTCCCGAAGAACGGGAGCGCATCAAAAGCATCATCCGTACCCTCCAGCCCCGTGCAGAAATCATTGAATGCGACTATGCCAAGGTAGACCTCGACAAGATTGTGGGTACCCGCCGTTTCGACTATGCACGGGTGGCTACTTCTGCCGGATGGATTCGTGAGATAGAACGTCCCGTATCCGAAGAAGAAGCGCATCCTCACCATGAAACACATGAGCACCATGAGGAACACGAACATCACCACGAGGAAGAGCACAATCATGAACACTCACACGAAGGCTGCCACCATCATCACCACCATGAAGAAGGTGAGACGGAGGAATACGGCATCAGCAGTTTCGTGTACTATCGCCGCCCTGCTTTCGACATCCATAAGTTCGATCGTTTTGTCGCAACGAAATGGCCTCGCAACGTGATTCGTGCCAAGGGAGTATGCTATTTCGCCCACAACCGCGACATGTCGTTCCTGTTCGAACAGGCTGGACGACAGAAACAGATTTCAGAAGCCGGACTCTGGTATGCCACCCAACCGGAAGAAGAAATCGTGGAACTGATGAAGCGCGAGCCTGGCCTGCTGAGAGACTGGGACGAGCACTATGGCGACCGCATGCAGAAGATTGTTTTCATCGGCCAGCACCTTGACAAGGAACAGCTCATCAAAGACCTGGATGCCTGTTTGGAATAAATCCGATAGCCATAAAAATAATGATGCCTTCCCGAGTCCATTCATTACGTGACTCAGGAAGGCATCATGCTTTTATATAAGTAACTCCTGATACCTATTCTACTTCCCTAACATACTCTTTCACCGCATTATCGGCCGATTGCAAGCTTGTCTGCCGCAGCACCACCTGCCCCGCCTTTTTATTCTCCGGCAAGCTGATGCCCGAAAGGCGTACATCGCTTACCCTGTCGAACACAAAAGCCGGACGGAAATCATCTTCCTGCAAACGCAACTTGACATTGTGCATCTGAATCCCTTTCACATGGCGCACATAGAATCCCCATGAAGGCAGTTCCTCGAACATGGTAAATTCAGGGTATCCTTTTTCATTTTCCGGCACGTCTTTCAAGCGGCTCACCGACATATAGGCCATTCCGCGTGTAGCACGTCCCGGACACACAATCTCTATATTCTCCAGTTTCACGTTTTCAATATCATGCCCCGGAATGCCTGAGATAGAACTCGGGAACGGATTATGGAAAAACGTCACCGCCGGTCCGCGCAGGTCATAGTTGATGTCCGGACGACCTTGTCAATCGTCACATTCTTGAATCCGCCCAACGATTCCGTACCAAACTTAATGGCACTGGCACTACTGATGATGTGGCAGTTGGAGATGGATACCCGGTCGTTCCATGCTCCCCGGTTGTGCGACTTCAAGCAAATGCCATCGTCTGCCGAGTTGATGAAACAGTTGGAGATACGTACATCCTTACAATCGCTGATGTCAATCCCGTCATTGTTCCAGTACGCCCTGTTTTCCACATGCAGACTATCAATCGTCAGGTCGGTACACAGAGAAAAAGAAAGTCCCCATGCCGCACCGCTCCGGAAATTAGTCTTCCGAAGCTCCACCTTCCGGCAATTACGCATAAAAAGCAACTTTGGTCGTGTGTTCGGCCGTTTACGATACGTATTATAGTGTTTGTCCACCAGTTCTCCCGTATGATGCAGGCTGTCAATCGTCAGGGCCAGTTCCCTGCCCTGTCCGTCTATACGCCCTTCTCCCGTAATGCCGATATTCTCTGCCCCTTCGGCATAAATCAATGCCTGGTCAAAGTGGTCATTGTTGACTTTCAGCTCCTTTTCGGTACTGAAGCCCGGATAATCATAAGGACTCGTACTTCCTAACAGCACCGCTTCCTTTTCCAAGTAAAGTGTCACATTCGATTTCAGTTGCAGGCTGCCGGTCAAGTAACGTCCGGCAGGAAAGTACAATTGCCCGCCCCCTTTTGCATGAAGTGCGTCAATGGCCGATTGCAAAGACTTTGTATTCAATGTCTTTCCGTCACCGACAGCTCCCTGCTGAAGTGCATTGTAATCTGTGGCGGCTATCGTACCTGCGCATAAAAACAAGCCACATAAAATGAAGATAAATCGTTTTTTCATGGTATTATCAATTTCTATTTACTGTTTTTCAACTCCAAACATCATATCGAGCAATGCCCGTCCTGCCGAAGTTTTGAAAATCTTTTCTCTCACTTTGCAAATGGCATCGGCCGGCAGATTATCTTCGTAAATGTTGACCAGGAAATCAGCTTCCACCAGAATCTGATAGTCTATTCCTGTAATGGAGTCATACGTATGATGATGCCCTACCAGCCAACATATCCGTTCTATTTGTGCTTCAGAAAATGTCCCCATATCCGTCAGCAGTTTCCGGGCTTCGTCCGGACCTTCCAGCTCCTGATGCTTTCCATCGCAAACTCCGTATTTCTGCTCACAAATCCGGATACCAATGTCATGCACAATGGCTGCCGCCTCCAAAATCAGTTGAGTAGCCTCATCCACATGCTCTGCCAAACCAATCATACGAGCAAAATAATGTACTTTTATCAAATGTTGTATACGCTTCGGATCGCCCGCATTATAGGCTATCATTCTACTTACCAGTTCATGAAGCTGCCGTTCCGCAGCCCCGATAAATTCAGTTGTTTTCATATTAGTCTCGTATTGTTACACATTTATTCTTGTACAACAGCAGTCTGTCCAAGTGCTTTTTTTCGGACATCATCCAGCACTTTCTTCAAGCTCCCTACAAATATATCAACTTCTTTCGTTGAAAGTATCAACGGAGGAAGTATTCTTAATGTATACTGTCCGGAATAGCCGGTAAAAATCCGTTCCTCAAACAGCAGGGATTCGCGTACCTTCTTCACAAGCACGGTCAGTTCCACCCCCACCATCAGTCCACGTCCCCGGATTTCTTTTATAAGCGGAGAATGCAGTTCCTGCAACCGCTGCATCAGATACATTCCCGTATGAAGAGCATTCTCTATCAGTTTCTCCTCGCGGATAATTTTCAGCACAGCCAGAGCTGCGGCGCATCCCAAATGATTACCACCGAACGTCGTACCGAGCATTCCTTTTCGAGCGGCAAACATCGGACTGATCAAGACTCCTGAAAAAGGAAATCCGTTGGCTATACCCTTAGCCACAGTAATAAGGTCCGGCTTGACGCCAACCCACTGGTGAGCAAAGAACTTCCCCGTACGACCATAACCCGACTGTATTTCATCAAGAATCAATACCACCCCATAACGTATCGTCAGTTCCCTCAATTGCCGCAGAAAGTCCTCATCGGGGACCTGGATTCCCCCTACTCCTGAAATTCCTTCCAAAATTACGGCACACACATCTCCCTTAGCCAACTCCGTTTCCACTTCCTTTATATCCAAGGCCGCAAAATACACGTTATGATTCGTATTAATCGGTGCATGAAGGGCAGGATTGTCCGTCACTTCCACAGCTGCCGACGTGCGCCCATGAAAAGAATTTCTGAAAGCCACTACCCGTTTTCTCCCCGTATGAAACGAAGCCAGTTTCAGGGCATTTTCGTTAGCTTCTGCTCCCGAGTTGACAAAGAACGCCCGATAATCAGGATACCCCGACAGCTCACCCAGCTCATAAGCCAGTCTTTCCTGCAACTTATTCACTACCGAGTTCGAATAAAACATCAGCTGCTGCAGCTGCTCACTCATGCACTTCACCAGATACGGATGCGAATGTCCCACCGAAATCACGGCATGTCCGCCATACAAATCAAGATAGGCCTGCCCCTTCTCGTCATATACCTCACAACCTTTTCCCCTTACGACATTCACGGGAAAAACCGAATACACATCAAACAGTTCCATCATCCTTTACATTTTACGATATAGCCTGCGGCAAAGTCATTCCATCCTGCCGTATTTCATTTCATCTCCATTCTTGTCATATTGCTTACGCTTGCCGGTGGGAGGGCTTAATAAAGTAATCCGTACCACCTCCGTACGATGAAGGCTTCTCTGCACCGCCTCATCAAATGCATCCATGTGCTTGGGCAGAAAACGTTGACTGATGGCCCGAAGCGCCTCAATCTTCTCTTCCGTATCCGTCACCCGTTCCGCCTTGCCAAAAGCGATGGCCGAACGATATTGAAGTGTAAACGTGCCGTCCTTCGGCCCCACAGTAGGCTGGCACTTCGTAACCGCCGAAAGACATACTTCCGGATGCACGGCAATGGCATCCAGCTTATCCCCTTCAGGAGCACAATGAAAATACCACACGCCCTCACTTGTACAAGCCAGTGAAAGCGGCACCCCGTATGCACTTCCGTCGGTCCGGGTAAAGCTGACCGTGATGTAAGGAGCCTTGCGCATAACCTCCAAAGCCCACTGACTATCCATTTCTCTACTTGCTTTTCTCATCTGTAATTCTTTATCTTTTTATTAATTCCTGCTTCACAAAAATACATCCGGATTATCAATACAAGTGTAAGATATATGACACTCCCTTTCAATTAACATTTTCATACCTTCAGATTAATCGGCCTGTCCTATTGACAATACTAAACTAAAAGTTTATTTTTGTGGTGAAAAAAGCATAAACACAGATGATGAAAAGCCTGACATTTAATGACTGTTACAAAGAAAAGCTGTTTTCCATCCCTCTCTTCAGCGAACTGCCGGACTATCTGAAAAGTGAGATTCTAAAAAGACTCGACTTCCGTCTTCAGGAAATCAACGAAAATACGGTTATTCTAGAACAAGGAGATATATGCTGTAATCTGTATGTATTGCTTGAAGGAACCTTGGAGGTGAACATCATCGATGCCAACGGCAATGAAGTCTTAATCGAACACATTGAGTCGCCCAGGGCTTTCGCCACCCCTCACCTGTTCAAGAAAGACAACCGTTTCCCCGCCACATTCCGTACGCTGGAAAAATCTGTCCTCCTGACTGCCACCAAGGACTCCACCTTCCATCTTATCAGCAAATATCCGGATATGCTGAAAAGTTTTCTCTGCGTATCCGGCAACTGCAACGTGTGTACCACCATGCGACTGGACGTGTTGTCACGAAAAACCATTCGCGAAAGAATCCTGGTCTATTTACTGAAACGACTGGATAAAGACACTTCTACCGTGAAACTGACACATACCCTTACGCAACTGGCCGAATACATTAACGTGACACGTCCGGCACTGTCTACCGAATTCAACAAGATGGAAAAAGAAGGTATCCTCAAAAGGAAAGAAGGCAATTACATTGAACTGAACCGGAAAGCCATAAAGGGTGTTTTGTAAAAACAAACCGACCCATAAGATTATACCTTACAGGTCGGCCACCATCATTTATACAACATGTACGCCACTGCTTATATTTTCTCGGCAATACGCTTTACCACACCAGGACCTTCATAGATGAAAGCGGAATACACCTATACGAGGTGAGCTCCCGCATTCCGCATTGCCTTTGCCTCAAACGGTGTCATTACACCTCCCGCACCAATCAGCAGCATGTCCTTGGGAGCATGTGCCGACAAATGCTTCATCACCTCCAAAGACTTGTGAATGACCGGAAGTCCGCTGATGCCTCCGGCTCCTACCCGTTCCACTTCAGTCTGTGCGGAATGAATCAGAAGCGAACGGTCCTGGGTAGGTCCCGTAGCAATGAAACCGTCAATATGATGCACCTTTGCAAATTCAATTACTGCATCCAGTTTCTCCACAGGTACATCGGCAGGCAACTTCAGGAAGACCGGTCTGTGGAAACGCTGTTTGTAGCTCTCGAGTGCCGTCAACACGTCAGCCAGAATCTCAGGCGTCATGCTGCCCCAGTTTATCGTATAATAATCCGCATAAGCACTGAAAGTCTCGTACAAATCTGTAATATCTGTCACGGCCCGCTCCGCATCAGTCGGAGCATTGGTATTGATATTCACTCCCAGAATGTATTTCCCTTCCTGTTTCCGTTGCAGATTTTTCAGGACAACCTCTTTTCCGGGATTATTGAAACCCGTGCGTGAAACCAGCGCATGATCCTCCGGCAAACGGAAGATTCGGGGAAAAGGATTTCCTGCTACCTTTTCCGGAGTAACGGTTCCCACTTCCAGAAAACCAAAACCCAAATCGCTCAGCTCGTCAAAGCAATTCGCCTCTTTGTCGAATCCGGCCGACAGCCCCACCCGATTGGCAAAAGTCAGGTTTCGCCATTGAAACGGAGTTGCCTTCGGACGATAAAATGCACGAAGAAGACATTTCACCGGTGGAAAATGACGATAAACATGAAGTAAAGCAACAATCTGACCGTGAATTTTCTCGGCATCCATACGGAACAACCAGGGACGAAGAATAGATTTGTACATAATCATAATGTTTTTAGTTTTGTGACACAAAAGTACGACATCTACCTGGTTTTTTGTCATAAAAAAAAGTTATCCCCTATTACCTGAAAAAACGTAAGTACGTTTAGATCGAAACGCAAGTGCGTTCAAGACAAAACGCAAGTGCGTTTTACTTCAAACGTACTTGCGTTTTATCTGAAATGTCCTTGCGTTTTAGTTCAAACGCAAAGGCGTTTTTTGTCAAATTTTAATCTACTAATAATCAAATATTTACAAAATCCACAAATTTACATATTTCCCATCGTATTGACAACCTCCACCCGGCTTAGCGTATGGTTTACCCGCTCCACATGAATCTGGGTGGCAATGCGCTCACGCAGGGCTTCCACGTGACTGATGATGCCTACCTTCTTGCCTCCTATCTGGTGCAACTTCTCAAGTGCTTCCATCACCGTGTTCAGGTAATCGCTGTCCAGCGTACCGAAACCTTCGTCGATAAACAGCACATCCACCGAAAGACTTTTCCGATTGAGCGAGGACAATCCCAATGCCAAGGCCAGTGACACCAGGAAGCTCTCTCCACCTGAAATGGTGGATGTAGGACGCTTCACCCCTCCCTGATATTCATCGCGCAACAGAATGGTAAGTCCACCCGGCGGACACTCCATACGGTAACGGTCGGTCAACCGGCTCAGGTAATGATTGGCACCGGCCAGCAGCTGGCGAAGCACATAACTCTGGGCAATGTTACGGAACTTCTTGCCGTCGGCACTGCCGAACAAGGCAGCCACTCCCGCCCAGTTGTCCACTTCCTTTTGCTTCATTTCCATCTGTTCCTTCACTTTCCGGATACGTTGCAGACACTCTTCGTGATGTGCCAGCATCTGTGCGATGGCTCCCAAACGCGCCAGCTTCCCGGTCTGCTGTTCTTCCAGTCGGGAAATGGTTTCCTCTACGGCTGCCAGGGTCATCCCTTCGGTTTCCGACGGACGCTGTGCCCGATGCTGTGTCAGTTCCCGACCGACCCGTTCCATTTCTGCCCGCCGACTCGTCAGGTCGTTGTCCAACTTCTGCAAAGTACGGCGTGCCATATTCACTTTCTCCACTTCCAGTCCGGCCAGTTTCTCCAAATACTCACGGGAAATCTCGGGATGACCGACAAGAAAAGCTTCCACTCCGGCGCTTTTTTCCTCCCTCAACTTTTGCGATGTCTTTATGGCATGGCAGACAGAAAGCACGGAAGTGTTCAGCGCGTTCCATTGTCCCGGAAGCCCTTCCGGACACGGCCCGTCGGGTATCGTCTCTGTCGTCTCCAGCCCCCAGGCCGGAAGTTCCGACAAGATGGACTGACGGACGGACTGCACATGCTCCACCTGAGAAGCCAGCGACTCAACCTTGTGCGAGAGTTGCTCTCTCCTCGTCTGCTGTTCCACATACCGATTGGTTTCTTTCTTCAAAGCGGTAATAAAGTTCTCCCGATCAGTCTTCCAAGCTTCTTGCCAAGGCGTAAAGACAATCAAGGTCTCTCCTTTCTCCACGCACTGGGAAACGGTCAGTACCTCACGCGAAAGCGCCTCTTCCAGCATACGCAGTTCGGTTTCCAAACGTGACACGGCTTTATCGGCTTCCTCTACCTTCCGGTGCCATTGCTCGCAGGCAGTGGTCAGTTCCTCCCGTTCCTTCGTCAGACGGTTCAGGCGTTGCTGTCCTTCCTCGGCCTGTTTCCACAGCGCTTCCAGCCGGTCGCATACTTCCTGCTGCGCCGACAAGGCTTGCTCTACCTGAGATACGACCTCATCCGCTTCTTTCACCGTAGCATAAAGCGGCATATCTGTCACGGTCTTTTCCGCCAGAGAATAAGCTTCTTTTGCAGTAGTCTCTTTCTTCGCCTCCATTTCTTCCAGCCGCATCAGGGAGCGAACCTCCGCTTCTGCCCGTGCCAGTGCGGTCAAGACTTCTTCCGCCCGACGTGCCTTTTCTTCCAGCAACGCACGGACCGGTTCCAGCAATGACACAAAATGAGCTTCGCTCTTCAAGTCATCACCTACCTCCTTGCCACAAACCGGACACACATCGCCTTTTGACAGACGTGCGCGGGCTTCGCGTGCCCAGTCTTCACACGACATCCGCTGCTTGTCGTACACCTGCTGCACTTCCTCCTTTTCCTTACGGCACACCTCAGCCTGCGCTTTCAGTTGCGCTACCGTCTGTTGCTGTTTCCGGCAATCGTCCTGCAAGGTTTTCCGGTTCTTCTGCACATCCAGCCAGGCCTGTTCCTTTTCTGCACGGACAGAAAGTGCCTCCCGCAACTTCTTCCATCCGTCCAGCTGAGCGTCTGCTTCCTGCTTCTTCTGCCGAAGTTCCTCCACTTGCAAATCCTCTAACTGCGTGCGGCACGCTGCCACCTCCTGCAGTTTTTCTTCCGCTACCTTTCGGGCCTGTTCATACGATGCCGTAGCTCCCTGGCGGACTTCCAGCGTTTTCTGATGGATTGCGGCCTTGTGTGCCTTTTCTTTCCGGTAATTTTCCGACTGCTGGAGCGCGCGCTGAATCTGGTCAGACAAAGCCGAAAGCGATTGCAACGATTCGTACACCGGCACCTTTTCCTGCACACCGGTAAGATAGGTCTCGCACGCCGCCCACTGTTCCCGGCACTGCACCTGCATACGCTCCAGTTGCCCCAAGCCGACACTCAACGAACGGTACTTCTCTTTCAGTTGTTCCAGTTCTTCTTCCGACGTACGGATACGCTGCTGCAAGGCCGCCTGTTCTGTCCATTGGAAGCGCACATCAGCCGTACGGTCCCAGTCATCCAGCAACGACTTATTACGCTTGTAATCCTCCGATTCCACCCGTTCCGTCAGTGCCTGAAGCGCCTTTCCGGTCTCCTCCAGATCATGCGCCAACTTCTGCTCGTCGGTCAACCATTTCCGAAGGTCCTGCTCCTGCTTCAACTGTGTGCGGAGCGTAACAGTTTCTTCTGTCACCTGACGCTGTTCCGCCTGAAGCGCAGCCAGTTCCTCGTCAGTCAACAACACAATGCCGCCCGTCTGCGCCTTCAGTTCCTGCAACTCCGCCTCCTTTTCGGTCTTCATCACGTAGATTTCCCGACTGATGCGCGAATAGATTTCCGTGCCCGTCAGTTTCTCCAGGATATTTGATTTTTCCTCCTCCTTGCTTTTCAGGAACTTGGTAAACTCTCCCTGTGCCAACAGCGTGGTCCGGCAGAACTGCTCAAAGGTGAGACCGATACGCCGCTCTATCTCCGTACGTGTTTCGGTCGACTTATTCGTGAGCGGAGTACCGTCCTGCAAGGAAAGTGTCCAGACCACTTTCTGAATTTTCCCTCCAGCCTTGTTGCGCGCCCTTGCCACGCCCCACACGGCCCGTAAGGCATCTCCTGCTGCATCCGTAAACCACAGCTCCACTTGTGCCGACACACTGTCACGCCGCATCAGCATGCGGGAATCGTCAATGCTCACCTCACCCGTACCGGAAAAGCTGTCGCTCTCGTCCAGGTAGCGTTCATTGGCCGCCTGCTTCAAGCGCGGAGTGGTGTTATAGAGTGCCAGACACACCGCATCCAGCAACGTCGACTTGCCGGCTCCCGTCGGTCCGCAAATCAGAAAGATGGAATCCTCGCCCAACGGTCCATGCTCAAAATCAATGCACGCCTTCTCGATGGAGGCTATATTTTCAATAATCAGTTTCTGTAATTTCATGTGCTATTCCTCCTCTTGACTTCGTACCCGTTTCACGGCTTCCTCCAGCATGTCGAGCATTTCCGGAGCGATGTCCCGCTGAAACTTGTCCTGATAATAGATGGCTGCTACCTGCGACGGGGAAAAAGTCTGCAAACGGTCTACATCCAGTTCTGTAATCTCCTTCTGCGTTTCCACTACTTCACGTTCCCATTTGTAACGGCAGAAACGGCACTTTTTGCCACGGGTCAGTTCGTAGGCCCGCTCCATGCAATAGGCCGGAGGTACATCCTGAATACGAACGTGCAACTGCACATACATTTTTTCCTCATCGGGGATGGCCTGCAACACCTCCAATGCCTCCTCCAACGGCACGGCCTGCGAAGGAAGTACTTTTAAGGGCCACGCATTCCGCACCGGCAAGGTACGCACTTCGGGCATAGCACCGTGTGCAGCCAGTTCTACCAGACTGACGGAATGCCCGTAACTCTCGTCAAAGCTGACCGGAAGCGGGGAGCCGCAATAACGGGCCCGTCCGCCGGGCAAGGTTTGCGGAAAATGAATGTGCCCTAAGGCCAGGTAATCGTATCCCTCCCCCATCAGACGGATATCCGTGTATTCCATGCCGCCGCGTCCGTCGTCCTGTCCGGTAATGTCACTTCCCATCAGGGCCAGGTGGGCCATCAGCACCACCGGAAGATTTCCCTGGTTCCGTTCCTTCACACGGTTCAGCAAGGTTTGGATGAAATGGGATTGCCGCTCCTCACGCGGAACTTCTTCATCGAGCGCCGGAAAGTTTTGCGGATACACATGAGGCAGGGCTATCACATAGCCTTTCAATTCGCCGCAACCGTTCTTCACTTCCACGATATGACGTTCCAAGTCTACCTGGCCGGCTTCATCTCTTCGGATAGAACCCACCACGGTGACTCCGGCATACTTCCACAGATTCCGGTTGATTTCCAATTTGGAACTGCTGTCGTGATTGCCTGCCGTGATGATAATCTGCATGGAAGGGCAGGTTTCATGAAATTCCACCAGCGCATCCGTGTACAACCGCTGGGCGGCTGCCGAAGGAGTGCAATAATGAAACACGTCGCCCGACACGATCAACGCGTCGGGCTGTTCTGCGGCTACCCAGTGGCACAACTGCCGCAGAAAGTCTTGCTGTTCTTCGCTGCGGTCGTATTCAAACAGTTGCTGCCCCAGGTGCCAGTCACTAGTATGTAATATTTTCATCCGTTTTACAAGGTTTTAGGAGGATAAAGGGTGTTCCACCAGGTCGGGTCATCTTGTAGCCATTTGGCAAACCAGGCAAAGATAGTGTTCTGCCACTGGATGCGTTTCTGATAGTCCTTGATGTGATGGTCTTGTCCGTCTACCACTACCAGCGCCGTTTCACGTCCTAACAGTTTCAGGGCCGTAAACATCTGGATACTTTCGCCCACCGGCACATTGGTATCTACTGCTCCATGCAGGAAGAGCAGCGGAGTGTGTATCTTGTCGGCATTGAACAGCGGGCTGTGGTCGACAAAGAGTTCCGGATTCTTCCACGGATAACTGTTGGCTGCCGATACTTCACTGTAAGAATAGCCCCAGTAGCCTTCGCCCCAGTAACTGGTGTGGTCGCTGATACCGGCATGGGAAATAGCAGCCGCAAACAAGTCGGTCTTTGTCTGGAGGTACTGCGTCATGAAACCACCGTATGAAGCGCCGATGCAACCGATTTTCTTGCCGTTGACAAAGGAATGAGCTTCCACAAACTTACGTGTTCCTTCGATGATGTCGTCGGCCACATAATCACCAAACGTATTCACATGGCGGGCAGAGAATTCCTGACCGAAACCGGTCGCTCCACTCGGTTCTACCACATACACCACATAACCTAATGCGGCATACGCATGATGCGGATAACGGCTGGCAAAATTACGGCTTGTGGGACTGCATCCGCCGTAGTAGTTGACTATCATCGGGTATTTTTTGTTCGGGTCAAAATGAGGCGGCAGGTAGTAGCGTCCGCAAATGGTGTCCCCACGGGAGTTGACAAAATCCCACGCCTTGCATTCACCCAGCAGCACATCTTTCAATTCTCCGTTCAAATCTTCTTCCAGCTTGGAGGCATCCTTCTTCAAATCGACCACATACAAGCGGTGAGAATTGGACGCACTTTCTCCGTAGAACGATAACGAAGAAGCTTTCTCGGCCACAGAGAATCCCAATACCATTTCTTCAGGTACATTCACCTTCTCAATGTGTTTCTTTGCCGGATTCAGACGGAACAGTGCGATACTGTCACGGTCTTCGGCGGTGAAGTACACACAATTGTCTACAGCTGACCATACCGTCTGCATCACGTTCGGATTGAATGTCCGGGTCAGCGGTTCTATCTGCTTGCTCTGCAAATCCATCAGGTAAAGCTGATTGTCAATCATGCTCGGGGTCTGTCCTTCCTTCACATTCTTGCCGATGCCTCCCAGACACTCCGGTGTACCGGCCAGCAATACCTGACGGCCGTCGGGAGAGAACTGCGCATTGGTCAGGAAACCGTCATCTTTCACCAGTTCTTCCACCTGCAAGGTCTGCACATCCATCTTGTACACGGAGAACAAGGTGGTCGGGCGTTTTCCCATACGGTGGTTGGAAGCCATCATCAGGATAAAGCGTCCGTCGGAAGAGATGTCCGTAGCCCACACATTCTTGTAACCGAAAGTCAAAGGCTGGCACACGCCCGTCTTCACATCAAAACGGGCCAGATACGTACGGTTGCGCCATCCCGGCTGGCGGTCATCCGGGTCAATAAATTCATAGATTTCCTTCTTTTCTTCCGGCCCTTTCTGTACGAGAGTAAACAGCAGATAATCCTCTGTAGGTGCTATCTGAAAGCTGCCCTCCGGAAGATGGTTCACCCACACTTCCTCGTGTCCGGATACAGGATCTACCGTCACCAATTCCCGGCCGGATACTCCCTGACGTACATAGTAATATTTCACGGAACGCGGCATCCAGTGCAAGGTTTCTCCACGTGTAGCGACTACTTTTCCAGTCTTCAGTTCCTTTACCTTGGTCTGCGAAGTCGTTTCCCCACCTTCCTTTGTTACAGTGTACGAAGTAATCAGGTATTTTCCATCGGCTGAAAGTTCAGTACCCGTAAAGCGAGTGCCGTGCAGTACATCGGCCAGTGTAAACAGACGGCCCTGTTCGGTACGCAAGGTAAATACCCCGTCCTGCTTGGCATCCAGGCTCACCTTCGGCACGTTCTTTTCGCCCGGCATGGAGAGATACTTGATGACCACCTGATGCGTAGCCGGATTCAGCGACAACGAGGCATCCTCCACGCGCTTGCCATCCACATACACCTGATAGTGTTCAGCCCCTTCCACCTTCAGCGACACTTCTCCATAGTGTGTATTTTCCAATACAAAACCCATAAGGTGCAGGGCATAGCCTGCCGACGGAGACAACTGACTTGCCTGCTTTACTTCTGCTCCTTCAAGCAAAGAAAATGACACCGGCGTATCCAGCAGTGACTCCGCTTTCCACGACTTGGAATTAACATCCACACTGTCAACCTGATAAGGTTGTACTAATGCATACGGTCCTGCGTATTTAAACGTAGTGACCTCTATATTCTCAGCATTCACCAGCATGGTCCCGCAAAGAGAACATGCTATAAAAAGTTCCTTTTTCATCTCTTTTTTATAGTTTATTGCCACAAACATAATCAAAAATCATCATTTTTTTGTTATGTTTGTAGAACAACTAACGAAACCGTTATGAAAAAAGAACTAAGTGTGTATGTCCTTTCCTTGCTGATGCTGACAGGATGCAGTTCGGTACCGCTCACCGGACGTAAACAATTGTTGCTGGTTTCAGACCAGGAAGTGCTTTCTTCTAGCCTGACTCAGTACAATGACTATATAAAAAGCGCCCAGAAGTCGACCAATGCTACCCAGACGGCCATGGTGGTACGAGTGGGAAAGAACATTGCCGCAGCCACAGAACGATACCTGCGCAGCAACGGACTTTCTGACGAAATCAAGGAGTTTGCCTGGGAATTTAATCTGGTAAAGAGTGACGAAATCAACGCGTTCTGTATGCCCGGCGGAAAGATTGTGGTGTACGAAGGACTGATGAAGCTGGTATCGTCGGACGATGAACTGGCCGTGGTACTGGGGCATGAAGTAGCACATGCTGTAGCCAAGCACAGCAACGAGCGTATCAGCCAGCAGATGCTTACCCAGTATGGTGCACAAATATTAGGACAGACTCTCTCACAAAAGAGTGAGATAGTACAGACCATCGCGGGTACAGTATACGGTGTGGGAGCGCAATACGGAGTAACCCTTCCCTTCTCACGCAAGCACGAAACGGAAGCGGATTACATGGGACTGATTCTGATGACCATGGCGGGCTATAACCCCGACAAGGCCGTGACTTTCTGGCAAAAGATGTCGGCCAGTTCTGGTGGCAAGGTACCTGAATTCATGAGTACACACCCCAGTGATGCACGTCGTATCAATGACATTCAGAAAGAACTTCCGGCCATTAAAGCTAAATACCGCAAATAAAATATCTATCAAAAAAACAACAACCATGAAGAAAGTCGCGATATTATGTTTAGCTGTATCCTTACTGAGTAGCGGATGCGGAACGACGCAACCGGAACGTACCAGTGCCATTGTAGGTGGTGCCGCCATCGGCAATAGTGTGGGAGGTGCCATCGGCGGACTGGTGGGCGACTCCCGTCATGGCTGGAGAGGAAGCTACAGGGGTTCTGCCATTGGAAGCATTGTCGGCACACTGGCCGGAGCTGCCATTGGGGGTGCACTGACAGCCCCAAAATCGCGTGAAGAAAACAGGGCAAACTATCCCGTGGAACAGGTGTACGCCGAGCCGGACTATACACAGTCTGCTCTCTCCTCTTTATACATCCGAAACATCCGTTTCATAGATAACGACCGTGACCATGTCATCAGCTCGGGAGAAAGCAGCAAAATCATTTTCGAAATCATGAACGAAGGAAATGAAATTGCCTACAACGTGATTCCCTGCGTGGTAGAAATCAGCGGAATAAAACACCTGCATATCTCCCCTTCCATTCTGGTGGAACAGATTCTACCGGGAAACGGGGTGAAGTATACGGCTACCGTCACTGCCGGAAAACGTATCAAAACGGGTACAGCTACTTTCCGACTGGCTGTGACCGATACCCGTGGACAAATGTACGACCAGAAAGAATTTACGTTGAATACGGCACGTTGACACGAGTCTGAATTGCTATATCAAAGTAGACAAATGGAAAAAGAACAATCGTTATGTAAAGAAAAAAAACGTGTGGAGCTGCACGAACCCAAACATTATAAAGTGATTCTCCACAACGACGACTTCACCACTATGGACTTCGTGGTGAAAGTACTTAAAATCGTGTTTTTCAAATCGCAGGAGGAAGCTGAGGCACTGATGCTGAAAGTACACCAGCAGCAATCGGCCACGGCAGGCGTTTATTCTTACGACGTGGCACAATCCAAAGCGCAGAAGGCCACTCAGATGGCACGTGAGGAAGGATTTCCTCTGCGACTGACCGTAGAACCCGAAGACAATTAAACTGTAAAGAATCAATGAGTCACATCGAAAAATCTGTATATGTAGACAAAGCGCTGTCGTTTGCTCAGGGCCTGGCGTTCCGTTATCGCCATGAATTTATTACTCCGGAGCATATTCTCAGCGCACTCTTTAACCAGGACCCTTTTGTGGAGGCCGTAGAAGAATGTTTCTGTCACATCCCGGTGATGGAAGAGGAAGTGGACGAATACCTGGCACAGAAAATGGAACAGGTGCCGGAAGATGCCAACTATGAACTGCAATTTTCTGTGCAATCCAACCTGCTGTTTCAGAATGCGTATGCCTTCGTGGAATCATCCAATGCCGAAGTGCTGGACATTCCTCACGTAGTACAGGCCATGTTGCTGCTGCCGGAGTCCTGGGCTTGCTATTTTCTGAAAAAACACCTGAAAGAACGGATTCCGGATTTCATCAGCCAATTGGTGGTCATCTATGGAGACGACCTCAGCCTGGATGAGAATGATTCGGACGAGCCTCATGGCATTTCCAAGAATTTCATTACCTGCCTGAACGAGCAGTTGGAGAATCACAATCCGCTGATTGGAAGGGAAATAGAACTGGAACGTACTATCGAAGTGCTGTGCCGGAAAGACAAGAACAACCCGCTGCACATCGGCGAACCGGGAGTGGGGAAAACAGCCTTGGCTTACGGACTGGCAGCCCGTATCGAAGCCGGAGAGGTGCCCGAGCGTCTGAAAGGCAGTCGTATCTACGAACTGGATTTAGGCAGTATGCTGGCCGGTACACAATATCGGGGCGACTTCGAACAACGGTTGAAGAGTGTGATGAAAAGCCTCAGCGCAGAAAAGAAAGCCATTCTCTATATTGACGAGATACACAATCTTATCGGAGCCGGACAAATCGGTGATGGCTCGATGGATGCCTCCAACATGCTGAAGCCTTACCTGGAACAGGGAGACATCCGTTTCATCGGTTCTACCACCTACGAGGAATACAACCGTTATTTCTCACGCAGCAAAGGAATGGTACGCCGTTTCCAGCAAATCGACATTCAGGAGCCCAGCATCGACGAGGCTATCCGCATCATAGAAGGATTGAAGGAAAAGTATGAGGAGTATCACCACGTGACCTATGAACCGGGAGTGATTGAGTATGCCGTAAAAGCCAGTGCCCGCTACATCAGCGACCGCTTCCTGCCCGACAAGGCTATCGACCTGATTGATGAGGCCGGTGCTTACCGCGAAATTCACCCGGCTGCAGACGGCACAAAGACGGTGGACAGAAAACTGATTACCGAAGTACTTTCACGTACCTGTAAGATTGATGCCAATGCACTCAAGGAGGAAGACAACGCTTCACTGGAAGCATTGTACGAACGCATATCGGGACAGATTTACGGACAAGACGAAGCCATTCGTCAAGTGGTGGAGGCGGTGCAAATGGCCAAAGCCGGATTGCTGGACGAGAACAAGCCGCTGGCCAGTCTGTTGTTTGTCGGTCCTACGGGAGTAGGAAAGACCGAGGTGGCCAAGGTATTAGCCTCAGAATTAGGTATCTCATTGGTACGTTTCGACATGAGTGAATACATGGAAAAGCATACCATCGCCAAACTCATCGGTTCTCCGGCAGGTTACATCGGATACGAAGATGGTGGCTTACTGACGGATGCCATTCGGAAAACGCCCAACTGTGTGCTGCTACTGGATGAAATCGAAAAGGCTCATCCCGACATTTTCAACATCCTGTTGCAGGTGATGGACTATGCAGTGCTGACAGATAACAAAGGACGGAAATCGGACTGCCGCCACCTGATTCTTATCATGACTTCCAACGCCGGTGCTCAGTATGCACATCAGGCTTCCATTGGTTTCAACAGTCAGGTAAGCACCGGACAGGCCATGCTTCGTCAGGTAAAGAAAACCTTCAAACCGGAATTCCTCAACCGTTTGTCGGCTTCCGTCGTATTCCACGACATGAGTCGGGAAATGGCTATGCAAGTGCTCGACAAGAAGTTGCGCCAGCTGGATGAAAAGCTGGCTCGCCGTCACGTCTGCCTGAACCTGACACCCGAAGCACATGAATGGCTGCTGAAAGAGGGTTTCAAACCGGAATACGGAGCCCGCGAAATGGACCGTGCCATCGCCGCCCACCTGAAACCGCTGCTCATGCGTGAAATTCTGTTTGGCTCACTGAAGCAGGGAGGCAACATCACGGTAACAACCGAAAACAATCAACTGAGCATTCTTAAATAATTTAGACACCATGGTTTTCCAACTGACAAAAAGACTGGCTTTTCCGGACCCGCATTGGGGAGACCCCGACGGTCTGCTGGCCATTGGAGGCGACTTGTCTGTCGACCGCCTTATCCTGGCCTACTCCAACGGTATCTTTCCCTGGTATTCCTTCCGCGAGAAAGTCATCCAGTGGTGGTGCCCGTTGCAGCGTTTCGTCATCTTTCCGGAAGAGATTCACATCTCCCACTCCATGCGTACGCTAATGAACAAGGATAAATACAAGGTAACTTTCAACCATGCGTTTGAGCGGGTGATACGGAACTGTTCCAAGCTCCGCATCGAACAGGAAGGAGCCTGGCTGGGAGAGGAAATGATTGAAGCTTATATCCGCATGTACGAACAGAACCTGGCCGCCAGCGTAGAAGTATGGGAAGGCGACAAACTGGTCGGAGGCCTGTATGGAGTTACTTTGGGTACGTGTTTCTTTGGCGAAAGCATGTTCTCGCTTGTACCCAGCGCTTCCAAGCTTGCCCTGATACGACTGGCCCAACTGCTCCATGCGCACGGAGGTACCCTTATCGACTGCCAGTTTGAGACGCCTCACCTCAAGTCAATGGGTGGCCGGTTCATCAGTTACGAAGAATATATGGAATGCCTGAAAGCAGAATAAAGCCCATGAAAAAAGTCCGATTCCCTCTTTCAAGAGAACCGGACTTTTTTTATGATATTACTGTAAGTATAGCCAATTAGTATGCACGGGCAAACAATACACGACGTGCAGAAGGTTTGCCAGTCAGCATATCTACACCCGGAGTCAGGCTTTCTTCATCTGCTTCGAAAGGCAGACAGCGGATAGTAGCCTTCGTTTCTTCCTTGATGCGGTCTTCTGTTTCCGGAGTACCATCCCAGTGAGCCAGGATAAATCCACCCTTCTCAATCTGTTCCTTGAATTCTTCGTAAGTATCTACCTTATAGATATGTTCGTTACGATAATTCAATGCTTTCTGGTAGATATTCTGCTGAATTTCTTCCAACAGGTTCTGTACGTATTCTTCGATACCGTCACAAGAACGAGTTTCTTTTTCCAGTGTATCACGACGCATGATTTCCATCGTGTTGTTTTCCAGGTCACGGCCACCCATTACCAGACGTACAGGTACACCCTTCAATTCATAATCTGCGAACTTGAATCCCGGACGCTTGTTATCAGCGTTATCGTATTTCACAGAGATACCCATGCTACGAAGTTTGTTGACGATACCTTCTACCTTGGCATCAATCTGCTTCAACTGTTCGTCGTTCTTATAGATAGGTACGATAACAACCTGAATCGGAGCCAAATGCGGTGGAAGAACCAGACCGTTGTCGTCAGAGTGAGTCATGATCAAGGCACCCATCAGACGAGTAGATACACCCCATGAAGTAGCCCATACATAATCCAGCTTATTGTTCTTGTCAACGAACTGTACGTTGAATGCCTTGGCAAAGTTCTGTCCCAGGAAGTGAGAGGTACCACACTGCAATGCTTTACCATCCTGCATCAATCCTTCAATAGTATAAGTATCCAATGCTCCGGCAAAACGTTCGTTTGCAGATTTCACACCCTTGATAACCGGCACAGCCATGTATTTTTCAGCGAAATCGCCATACACGTGCAACATCTTCTGTGCTTCTGCTTCAGCCTCTTCGCGAGTAGCATGAGCCGTATGACCTTCCTGCCACAAGAACTCAGCTGTACGCAGGAACAAACGAGTACGCATCTCCCAGCGCATTACGTTTGCCCACTGGTTGCACAAGATAGGCAGGTCACGGTATGAGTTAATCCAGTTTTTATAAGTACTCCAGATAATAGTTTCTGAAGTCGGACGAATAATCAGTTCTTCTTCCAGTTTGGCAGCCGGGTCTACAATCACACCCGAACCATCTTCTGCATTCTTCAAACGATAGTGAGTTACTACCGCACATTCCTTAGCGAAGCCTTCTACGTGTTCAGCTTCACGGCTCAAGTAAGATTTCGGAATCAACAACGGGAAATACGCATTCACATGTCCTGTAGCCTTGAACATATCATCAAGGATACGCTGCATTTTTTCCCAGATGGCATATCCGTAAGGCTTGATTACCATACAGCCACGCACAGGAGACTGTTCAGCCAAATCGGCCTTTACCACCAAATCATTATACCATTGTGAATAGTTTTCACTTCTCTTGGTTAGGTCTTTTAATTCTTTTGCCATAACTTTATGTAGTTATTTTATTCTTTGATATCAATTGAGAGTGCAAAATTAGTAAAAAAGATTTGTTTGCTCTTGATTTTAAAGCAGGATTTATTCAAAACGGATGGATTTTGCAGGATGAATGTGGCTTATCAGATAAGAAGGACCGACCAGCATCCCTACCGACACCAACAAGGTACACACGTTCAACAATACAATCCAGCCCAAATGAAGCTCCACGGGCACTGCATTGACATAGTACGTAGCCGGATCCAACTTAATCGGTTCAAAAAAATACTGAATAAGACAACACGACAGCCCGATGACATTTCCCCAGCACATTCCCCTTCCGATAAGGAAAACAGAAAATGACAGGAATATCTGACGAATGGAAGCGTTGTCGGCTCCCAACGCTTTCAATACCCCAATCATCTGCGTACGTTCGAGGATGATAATCAGTAATCCGGAAATCATGGTAAAACCCGCCACTCCGGTCATCAGAATCAGAATAACCCATACATTGGTATCCAGCAAATCAAGCCACGCAAAAATCTGAGGATAAAGCTCCTCTGAAGTGCGGGAACAATAGATTGCCCCATAACGGTCTGTCTGTTCCTGAATATGCCCACGAATATCGTCATTCACCGAGTCCAAGAAACGATAATCCGACACGGCCACTTCCACGCCTCCCACCTGATCCGGTTCCCAACCGTTCAGACGACGAACCGTGTACATGTCAGTTATCAGGAAATAATCATCGAATGCAGAGAAATTGGTTTGGAAAATCCCGCTCACTGTCAACCGGCGGGCACGCACATTGCCTTCTATATAATAAGTATAAAGCTTATCACCTACCTTCAATGAAAGTTTGTCGGCCATGGAGCGGGAAACCAGTACACGGTTGCTAGCCACGGAGTCTGTCAGTGCAGGAATCTCTCCTTCCTGCAAGTGTGCCTTCAGATACGTCCAATCGTACTCCTGCGCCACCCCCTTCACAATCATTCCCTGAAAGTTATCAGCAGTCATGATCATGCCCGGTTTCGTAGCGTAACGCTGCACGTGACTCACCTGGGGAATATTCCGTATCACCGACAACATACTGTCGTTTGCCACCACCGGATTCATCTGGTAAAGCTGAGCTCCTTCAATGCTGGAAACCACAATATCAGAGCCCATGCCTATCACCTTATCGCGCACCTGATGCTTGAAGCCGATGACCACCGCCACCGACACAATCATCACAGCCAGTCCGATAGCAATACCGGCCATCGCAATGCGTACGGCCGGTTTTGATACTTCTTTCTCTCCTTCCCTGCTACGGTAAATCCGTCGGGCAATAAAAAATTTCCAGTTGCTCATCATTCATCCACCCTTCCCGGATAGGCTTCGAGCGCCTTACGCAGAATGAACAAAGCCCGTACCAGGTCTTCTTTCTTCAATACATAAGCCACACGCACCTCGTTTTTACCGCCGCCCGGTGTAGTATAGAATCCGCTGGCAGGTGCCATCATAACGGTTTCTCCTTCATAATTGAAATCAGACAAACACCATGCGCAGAATTTCTCGCAATCATCCACCGGCAATTTAGCTACGGTATAGAAAGCTCCCATCGGTATCGGAGAATAAACGCCGGGGATGCGGTTCAATCCGTCAATCAAACATTTACGGCGTTCCACATATTCATCATACGTTTCGCGAGCATATTCTTCCGGTTCATCGAGTGAAGCCTCAGCTGCAATCTGGCCAATCAACGGTGGACTCAAACGGGCCTGGCAGAATTTCATCACCGCCTTGCGCACTTCCGGATTCTTCGTAATCAGTGCACCGATACGAATTCCACATTCCGAATAACGTTTCGATACGGAGTCAATCAATACCACATTCTGTTCGATGCCTTCCAGATGACAGGCAGAAATATAAGGAGAACCTGTATAGATAAATTCACGATACACTTCATCGGAGAAGAGGAACAAGTCGTACTTCTTCACCAAATCCCGAATCTGATTCATCTCCCGGCGAGTGTACAGATACCCGGTCGGGTTATTCGGGTTACAAATCAAGATACCCTTGGTGCGTTCATTAATCAACTCCTCAAACTTCTCTACCTTCGGCAAAGAGAAACCTTCGTCGATGGTAGTCGTCACCGTACGGATAACCGCTCCTGCCGAAATCGCAAACGCCATGTAGTTGGCATACGCCGGTTCCGGCACGATAATCTCATCCCCCGGATTCAGACAGCTCATAAACGCAAACAGCACAGCTTCCGACCCTCCGGTAGTAATGATAATGTCATCGGCATCCAGGTGAATGTCGTACTTTTCATAATATCCCACCAGACGCTCTCTGTAGCTTCTATATCCCTGGCTGGGACTATATTCCAACACCTTGCGGTCAATATTTCGAATCGCATCGAGGGCCGCTCGTGGAGTAGGCAGGTCAGGCTGACCAATATTCAAGTGATATACATGAATTCCTCTCTCTTTCGCAGCTTCAGCCAAAGGCGCAAGCTTACGTATCGGCGACTCCGGCATTTCAGTTCCTCTGATGGATATTTTTGGCATATTTTGTAGTTTAAAAAAGATTCTGAAATGCAAAGATAAAGCGATTGTCGAAATTAAACAACTTTGTGCTCAGAAAAATACGGCTACTCCTTTCTTTTGAGAAAAAGGCCCTCCAAGTAAAGTTTAACGCCTTTTCAGGCATTTTCCAAGTCTTCTACCCAAAAAATCCGTATGTTTGCTATCGATAACCAAACACTCAAGCATTATGAACCTTTACCTAATTATATTTACAGCCGGCACATACAAGGTGGAGCAAGTCTACGAGAAGCATAAAGACCAGTTCGTGGAACTGGAAAAACATTTCACCCTTCACCTTATCAACTATACAGACTCTGAAAGCATTCCCAGCCATGAATACAAAATGGCATTCATAGCCAGCGGGGGTGTAGAGAGCGCCGTGGTGCGTTTTTTCAGCATCCTTCCCTATCCCATCACCCTGCTGACAGACGGCCTGAACAACTCACTGGCTGCCGCCCTTGAAATCTCGGCATGGATTCAGTCGAGAGACATGAAGGTAAAAATCATTCATGGATCAGTGCCCAATATGGTAAATCAGGTACTTTTACACCACCAGGCGTTTGCCGCCAAACGTTCCTTGAAAAAGAAACGCATCGGTGTAATCGGAACTCCGGCCTCCTGGCTGGTAGCCAGTCATGTGGATTACCTGTTAGCCGGGCAACGTTGGGGAGTGACTTACACAGACATCTCTATTGAAACCGTAGAAAAAGCCTTCCACGAAATTACAGAAGACGAAATAGGACCTGAAGCTTCCTTATTTGCCCAACGTGCCAAAGGAATTCAGGAAGCAACCCCGGAAGAGCTGCTTCGAGCCATGCGATTGTATAAGGCCATCCGACGTGTCTGCCAGGAAGAAAACTTGGACGCTCTTACCCTGTCCTGCTTCTCGCTGATTCAGAGCCTGAAGACCACAGGCTGCCTGGCTCTTTCTTTGCTGAATGACGAAGGAATACCTGCCGGATGCGAAGGCGACCTGCAGTCCATTATGACTTTACTGATGGTAAAAGAGCTCATCGGAAAGCCCGGCTTTATGGCCAACCCTTCGTTTGTAGACCTTGCCCGCAACGAGGTGCTGCTGGCACACTGCTCCATTCCGACCAAAATGGCCGAAGAGTTTATTATCCGCAACCATTTTGAGACAGAAAGCGGCATCGCCATCCAGGGCATTGTACATCCGGGAGAAGTCACCCTCTTCAAATGCGGAGGAGAGTGTCTGGACGAATATTATCTGTCCCCGGGACACCTCATCGAAAATACCAACATGGTGACTTGTTGCCGTACGCAGTTAAAGGTACGCCTAGACAAGCCGGCAGACTATTTCCTGCACAATCCGCTGGGCAACCACCACATTCTGATTCAAGGGAATTACACCGACCTCATTCAGGAATTCATGCAACAAAACCGCTGCAAACCGAGAATTGACTGATTTTTCAAAACCATTTATTCTCTCATTCAATTTATAATCGTATCTTTGTGTGAATTATTACAAATTGAAAAGCAAGAAAAATTATGATGCATAATTGGTTTGAATGCAAAATCCGTTACGAGAAAGTAGCCGAAAACGGAATGAACAAGAAAGTAACGGAACCCTATCTGGTGGACGCACTCAGTTTCACCGAAGCTGAATCGCGTATTATCGAAGAAATCACTCCGTTCATCAGCGGAGAATTCACTGTATCCGACATCAAACGCGCCAACTATAGCGAGCTCTTCCCCAGCGACGAGGAAGCTGCCGACCGTTGGTTCAAGTGCAAGCTCTACTTCATTACACTCGACGAGAAAAGCGGGGCGGAAAAGAAAACAGCTACCAACGTACTGGTACAGGCTGCCGACCTGCGCGATGCCGTGAAGAAACTGGACGAAGGCATGAAGGGTACAATGGCCGACTACGTCATCGCATCTGTTGCCGAAACTGCACTGATGGACGTATATCCCTACTCTGCAGAACCTGACGTAAAACCGGAATTCCCGGATGCAGACAAACGATAAACAAACACCTATCACACCATGGATATTCAGTCTAATTTAAAAGAAGTACGGGCACAACTTCCTCCCCAGGTCAGTCTGGTTGCTGTATCCAAATTTCACCCGAACGAAGCGATTCTGGCTGCATACGAAACCGGACAGCGCATCTTCGGAGAAAGCAAGGAACAGGAACTAAGCAAGAAGCAGGCTTCCCTGCCCGCCGATATTCAGTGGCATTTCATCGGCCACCTGCAGACCAATAAAGTGAAGTACATCGCACCCTACATCGCCATGATTCATGCCGTAGACAGTTACAAGCTGTTGGCTGAAATCGATAAACAAGCGGCTAAATGCAACCGGGTGATACCTTGCCTGCTGGAAATCCATATCGCAGAAGAAGAAAGTAAGTACGGATTTTCTTTTGAAGCCTGTCGCGAAATGCTGGAAACCACCCCGTGGAAAGAGCTGACACATGTATGCATCAGCGGAGTCATGGGAATGGCCACCAATACAGACGACGAATCACAAATCACCAACGAATTTGAGAGCCTTCACCGTTTCTTCACCGAACTGAAAGCTACCTATTTTAAAGATTGTGATACCTTCAAGGAAATTTCCATGGGTATGTCGCACGACTATCCGCTGGCAGTTCAGGCAGGAAGTACAATGGTACGTGTAGGCAGCAAAATTTTTGGAGATAGAGTATATTAAAACGAGAAGAATATGGCACAACTAAAAACAACTTTTGCAGGGTTAACTCTGAACAACCCGATTATTATCAGTAGTTCTGGACTGACTAACAGCCTGGCTAAAATTCAGAAACTGGAAGAAGCCGGAGCCGGTGCAGTAGTACTGAAATCAGTATTCGAAGAACAAATCAACATGCAGGCAGGAAGCATGCAGGGCTATGGCTCACCCGAAGCCGACGACTACCTGGGAGCATACGTACGCTCACATGCGCTGAACGAACATATCACCCTGATTGAAGACGTAAAGAAACACTGCAAGATTCCGGTAATCGCCAGCATCAACTGCTACAGTGACAGCGAATGGACTGACTTTGCCCGCCTGATGGAAGAAGCCGGAGCCGATGCACTGGAACTGAACATCCTTTCTTTGCAGACCAGCAAGGATTATACACCGGGAAGCTTTGAACAGCGTCACATCGACATCCTGCGCCACATCAAGAAAGTAATCCGCATCCCGGTAATCATGAAACTGGGCAGCAACCTGACCAACCCGATTGCACTCATCAACCAGTTGTATGCCAACGGTGCTGCTGCTGTGGTATTGTTCAACCGCTTCTACCAGCCGGACATCCAGATTGACAACCTGACTTTCACTACAGCCAATGTAATGAGTTCACCTTCTGAACTGTCTGACCGCATTCGCTGGACAGCCATTGCTTCGGCAGAAGTTCCTCAGCTGGATTATGCTGTTTCGGGTGGCGTACACAACGGAAAAGGCGTTATCAAGTCCCTGCTTTCAGGCGCTGCTGCCGTAGAAGTTTGCAGCGTTATCTACCAGCACGGCAACCAGATGATTGAAGAGATGAAGAAAGAACTGGCCGAATGGATGGACGACAAAGGATATGATTCCATTGCACAGTTCAAAGGAAAGATGAATGCCTCAGCCGCAGGCGACATCAACCCGTTCGAACGTACACAGTTCATGAAATATTACAGCAACCACGAAGAATAATTCCCTTCACGGAAATGCATAAAAAAACGGATTCCCTGACTTCGACGGTCGGAGAATCCGTTTTTCTTTTATCCCTGTCTAAGACTTATCGCTTCAGCAAACCGATTTTCAGATTCAGTTTAAAGTAGTACACTCCATTTTCACGTTCCAGATAACCATACTTGTCTTTTTCCGTAGAACCTTTCTCCAAGCGACTGTTCTGGAAAAGGAAATCGGCAAATGTCTGGCGGAAAGCACGCTGATAGCACAACACTTCCCCGTCACCCGTCACGAAAAGGAATCCCGCAATGGCAGAGTCTGTTCCGTTGTACAGTTTTGCCGGACGAAGTCCCATGGCCAATGCCAGCAGCAGCTCTTTCACCTTATATTCATAGAAGCCATGCTTCGTAATCAGCTCGTCCTTTATCTTCAGCGGATTCAGCTTTTTGATTTCCTCCGTCAGTTCCGACACCTTCGTGATACCGTCCAGCCACATCAGGCGTGTCATTTCCGCCATCAGTCGTCCCATGTGCAAATCAATCATGGACAGGTTGCTGCGGAAAATCTTATCGGCCACGTCACTGTACTTCAGCGTGCCTCCCAGACGCTCTATCATCAACATGCGGGATATGACATCATCCTCCTCACCTTCCGCATTGATTTTGTTGACGGTCGGGGTAGCAAACTTCACACCCGTCTGTTCAAACTTGAAATTGGCGGTTCTTCCTCCGTCAAGCAACGGAATCATCATTCCCAGACGGGAACGGACACAGAATCCGGTGAGCGGAGCATCTACCGAGTAAAAAGCCACGCTGAAATCCGTGCGGTCGTCCGTCTTGGCTTCCAAATCGAAAATGGCTACCTCATCCAGAAACTCCTCCACGCCATCGGGAGATGTGACATCATCCTCCCGGCTCTGACGAATCGCTGCATAAATAAGCTCTGCCACCGTAGCAAAGTCCTCACGAGGAATCCGCTTGTCTATATTCTCCCCTTTCAGGTGCACGGTATCTTTTTCCAAAATATACTGACGCGTGCCGTCATGTTCTTCCCGCTGAACCATTGCCACCGGAAGACGGAGTGCTTCGTTCTTCTTCACATCAGGAGTACCGCCGTACACGTAACCGTCGGCCAACAGCCGGAAAAACGCATACAGTTCTCCCCATTCTCTTTTCGTCGCTTCAAATGCCATAATCTGTCTATTTTTTAATTGCAAAGGTAGTAAAAGAAGCGTTAACAAAAACCTTTCTGGCAAATGCAAATTATAATAGATGTTATAAAACAGATTTTAAGAGGCATTTTACTTGCAAAGAAACAGAAAATGCGTACCTTTGCAATGTGTTTTTCATAGTATTAGATTTAAGGTTAACAAAGGTTGGAGTTCAGCGGAACTCCTTTTTTTATGCCCTTATGCGAAATGCTTCCTTTCTCCTCTCTCCAAAGACTCTTATCAAACTTCATTTTACGGTATCGCAAATTGCCATACTTTCGGCCATCTCTCCTACTTCAGTCTACCAGCAGAAATCGCGGATGAAGAAACGCATCCAAACACTGGAGCCCGAGCTCTTCACGGATGGAGAAACACTGGACGAGTGGCTGAACAAATGGTAAAAGGAGGTTTTTCACGCTATACCCCATCCTTCTGAAAGATTTGTGTTATCTTTGAACAGATAAAATCTGTAATCTTTCATACCGTTTATTATTATGATACAACAAACAACTTTCACACTCCGGGCACGCGCGCGTGGCTTTCACCTCGTGACCGACGAAGTGCTCAGTCACTTGCCTGCCTTACCCAAGACCGGACTACTCAATCTTTTTATCCAACATACCAGCGCCGGACTGTCGGTCAACGAAAACTGCGACCCTGACGTACGCAGCGACATGGAAAAGATATTCAACAACCTGGTGCGCGAACGCGAATCCTGGTACGACCATACTTTGGAAGGCTGGGACGACATGCCTGCCCATGCCAAATCCTCACTGGTGGGCGCCAGCCTATCTATCCCCATCACCGACGGACGACTGAACTTAGGCACCTGGCAGGGAATCTATCTCTGTGAATTCCGCAACCACGGAGGAGGACGGCGCATCGTGGCTACCATCCTCGGAGAATAACTCAGGGAACAGGCTGTGGCGTGGAGAGGCTGAGACTGTCAGCGAAACATTTTCCAGCTTCTCCGGTCAACACCACACGCGACAAGTCGACTCCTTCTGCAGCCGCTTCCGAAATTACTCCCTTGGCCGCCATTCTGCGGGCTACCAGCCGGAAGTGTCCTTCCTGATTTTCTTTCAATCGTCCATTAGCTTCGAACGAACTGCGATAATGCTTCGGCTTTGGGATAATAGAAGCCAAATAAATACATTCTTCCAGCGTCAGTTGCGACGGACGCTTGCCAAAATAAAACTCTGATGCCTCCAACAGCCCATACACTCCCGGCCCCCATTCAGCGATATTGAGATACACCTCAAACATCCGTTCCTTCGAGGTAAGCCGGTTCTGTTCTATCAGCCAGACAATCAAAGCTTCCTCCAGTTTCCGCGCAATGTTTTTCCGACGATTCAGGAACACATTCTTAACCAGCTGCATGGAAATTGTACTTCCTCCGCGTGCAAAGCGACGTTCTTTCAAATCGTAAACCATCGCTTCACGAATGGCGTCGGGAAGGAATCCCTGATGATAAAAGAATCCTCCGTCCTCGCTCTGCAATACGGCCATGCGCATCAGCTGCGGCACACTGTCAAGAGGAAGGAAATGATTCCACGACGGCCCCACCGGAAAAGTACGTACGGGCATCTCATTCTCGTAGGCCGTATACTCAAACTCTTCTGACATCTTGCCAAGATTGGTTGTTCCGTAACCCAGTATCCGGAAATGCTGCGGACGCAGGTCGGAATAAAACTTCAGGCTGTCAGGACGAGCCAAATCGGCATCCAGTTCAAAATCGTATGCCAGCTCTCCTTCCACACGAATCCCTTCCAGGTTCTCAAAAAGTCCATGCGGAAGGGAGTTGAAAAGCTCCTTAGCCGGAAACAGGGATTGATGTATGGAAGCCATAAGGTGACTGGGCGGTTCTACCCGCAGGTAAGGATGAAACTGCAAGTCATTGAAACGTATCGTGCTGCAACTGTCCAGTTCCAGGGCATGCGGTTCCACATTCAACTGAAAATCCAGCTTCCCATGATTCAGGTTAATACGCTCCGGCGACAAGCGACGATGGAAGACTTTCAGTCCGTCTACCTCCGTCTGACCAAGCAACACCATTTTCTCATCTTCCTCCTGCTGCGTGAAACTTAACCACAACCGGTCGAAGGCCACTTCCGCTCCCAAACGGCGGCGAATGTAAGGCACAGTCAGTTCAGGTGCCTGAATGCAGACCGACACACGGCGCTCACCGGAATTGATTTCTCCCTCTGTTTCCCAATGCTGTGTATGTCCTTCTTCTACAAAAGTAAGTTGGCTGCGGAACCGGTGATTCTCAATATTGAATTCCGGTACATACAGGCTGACGGAATCGCTGTCCTTCCGTTCGCGCACATGCAGACGGGTGAGACGCCCCTCAGAAGGCAACAAACGGAACACTCCATTCAGCAAGGTTTGCACACGCTTGTCATATCCCGCCTTTTCGGGGGCCCGTTCCGTTTCTTTTTCACCCTTCGGTCTGCTTCGGAACAAGAAATCATAATTAGCCTGCTGATTTTCTTTGACAAAATCCACCGTCAATCCGTCCAACGCCACGTCCATCACCTCCACATTTCCTTTCAGCAATTGCCAGAAACCTAAATTAAACGTAGCCGACTGAAGTGTCAATAATGTATCCCTCTCTTCAGGAACGACTGACAGCCCGTTCAAGAAAAGACGTCCGGTCTCTTCAAAGCGCAACTCATCATAATTCACTTCCAATCCGTAGCGCTCCTCCACTTGAGCAATCTTTCTTTCTGCTATCCGGTTCAAGATACGGTTACGGAAAATCCATAGTCCACCGGCCAATAACAGCAATAACAGCAGCAAGCCTGCACCTGTATAAATCAGTATTCGTTTCATAACGTCCTTATTCCATGCTGCAAAGGTAAAAAATATTCAGCTAAAATATCATAGATTTTTCGCCCGGATAATCCATATTTTCGTATGAATAGTTTTATCTGACAACGACTTAGATACAGCAATCCACATTCGGATTTGGATGAAAATGAACAGACGTTTATTTTTGAAAAAAGCAAATACAAAATCACATTCATACAATCTCTCTTTACTAATTTCATTCCGTACGTTCCGGTAACAATTTCTTCACTCAACACAGGTCGCCGGAACAGTACGGAATGTTTTTATCTACAAGAATCGGGCGCTGTTTCATGGATATTCCAAAAGAAATCGTATCTTTACACCATAATCATTTTTTATTAACTAAAAACTTTAGAATTATGGCTAGTAGAAGATCATTGAAAAAAACAGTCAATTATATTACAGAACTGGCAGCAGGACTCTGTCTGGTGGAATCAGCAAACGCAAATGCAGAAAAACGGGAAGCTTACAGCGAAGTATTCCTGCAGATTATCAACCTGCGTAATGACATCATCAGCCGCATCAGCCACACAGAGCCGGGCAGCGTGAAATTGTTCTACAAAAAACTGAGAGCGGACTTCAATGCTGAAGTAGACAACGTGTTCAAAAAACTGGAAGAACTGGCGAAATAACAGCACATGAAACAAGCTATCTGCCGGTTTATCTACCACAAACTGCTGGGCTGGAAAGCAAAAGTGAATGTACCCGATTTTAAGAAGTGCATTATCTGTGCGGCTCCGCATACCACCAACTGGGACTTATTTATCGGAAAATTGTTTATCACAGCCATAGGGCGTGAGTCAGGTTTTCTGATGAAAAAGGAATGGTTCTTCTTCCCATTGGGAATCATATTCCGAAAAATGGGAGGTATCCCCGTACACCGCGACAAGCGTACTTCTATGGTAGACCAACTGGTGCAACGCATTGAAAAAAGTGACACATTCCATCTGGCCATTACACCGGAAGGAACACGTTCGGCTAATCCCGACTGGAAAAAGGGATTCTATTACATTGCCTTGGGGGCAAAAATTCCGATTGTACTGATTGGAATAGATTATGAAAAGAAGTGCATTACAGCAGGAAAATACCTCTTGCCCACGGGTGACATTGAAAAAGACATGAAGGAAATTAAGTTATATTTCAAGGATTTCAAAGGGAAACACTCTGAGAAATTTACCATAGGAAATATTGACTGAAACGAATCAAAAAAAAACGTCCTTGCGTTTCATTACGAACGCAAGGGCGTTTTCTTTTAAACGCAAGTACGTTTCAACCAAAACGCTTTGACGTTTTAGTTCAAACACAAGGACGTTTGAAAATAAACGCCCTGACATTCTGAAAATGAATGCCAGGGCGCCTTTTATGAATTTGCAAGCTATTGATTTACAGCAACGAAGAAATATACTCCTTCATTTCAGGAACTGCACGACGTGCTTCCTGATACAGCTTATACTGTGCCAGTGTACGCACATAGTTATGTTCAGCATATTTTATCTGATAATATGTATCCCCGTTAATATAGTCAGCCAGGAAACGCACGGCCTGCATATATGGGAACAACATCACAGCGTATGGCAGCATCTCTATCTCCAGCGGAGTAAGGAAACTCTTGGCCGATTCGATGTATCCCTTGGCAAAGGCACGGAAAATGTCCATGTTGAAATGAATCTTGTTCAAGTCAGGCTCATCTTCAGGAGCCGTATTTCCGGCAGAACGAAGGAAATCACCGAAATCAGAGAAGACGAAACTTGGCATGGTCGTATCCAAGTCGATTACGCACAATACGTTTCCATCTTTATCAAACAGCATGTTAGACACTTTCGTATCACAATGACAGATACGTTTCGGAAGTTTTCCTTCCCGATACAGACGTTCCGCAGCACACATTTCATCTGCATCTTTCTCAATATCATCTACTAATGACTGTACCTTCTCCATACGTCCGGCTGCATTCTGTGCCACAGCTTCACGCAACTGCTGCATGCGGAATTCCATATTATGGAAATCAGGAATAGTTTCCCCTAACTTTTCAGGCAAATCGGCCAACATGGCTTCAAACTCACCAAACTTCACACCTACCAGATAAGAAGATTCGGGAGTTACCGCTTCCAGTGTTTGTGATTCCGGAATGAACACACACACACGCCAGTAGCGTTCGCCATCAAAATAATATGTTTTTCCTTCGGCAGTAGGTACAAAGCGGAGGACTTTGCGGTCTATATCCGTTTCATGAGCCTTTTCCAGCTTTTCGCGAATATGACGGGTCACACATTCAATGTTGTGCTGAAGAAGTTCCACATCCTTGAAAACCTGATGATTGACACACTGCAATATATAATCGCAAGCCTGCGGATCTTCTGTCTGAACTTTATAAGTCTGATTAATCAAACCGGCTGTCAAAGGAATTATTTCCCCTACCTTTCCAACCTCCGGAAATTGTGCAATAATTTCATTAAGTGACTTCATGGTTAGCAAATAAATTAGGTTTATTATATTATTTAATTAGAATCTATACTTATTCAATATACCTTTTAAAATATTCTGATTTTTCTACACTGCAAATATAGGGAAGTTTTTACGGATTACCTTCATCTCATTGTAATATTTTCTACAAAATCTTTGCAGAATAACAAAAAGTTTATAAATTTGCGCCCGTTAATAAAACTAGACTCTATGAAAGCCACCATGAAAACACTCTCAGCAATTCTGATTTGCTGTTTTATTTCTACTATACAAATGTATGGAGAAAATATTCAACGCCCTGAAAGCGAAAACTACGTAAAAGGAGTAGAAGCTCTCAATGAAGGAAACCCTGAAGCAGCTTATACTTATTTGAATGCAGAAATCAATGAGCACCCGGACAACGGATATGCACATTGCTACATGGCACTTATCTGCAACTTCTGCAATGATACCAAACTGGCACTGCAGGCATTGAACTCCAGTCTGGAACTTATTCCGGAAGCCGATACGGAATATCGTTCGTTCGCACACTATTCCAGAGGCGTGCTGCTGACCAATCTGAAAATGTGGGAACGGGCCGAAGCAGACCTGAATGAAGCGATTCGTCTGAATCCGGAAGATGTGGAAAACTACAAATCGCGTGCGCAACTCTATTTTGAGACTGAACGCTATGAAGAATCGCTCGACGACCTGACACGCGCACTCAAACTTGACAGCAAGGCTGATGTAAACGACCTGGTATTGCAACTTATGGCAGTAGCTCCTACTTCCGAATTCATGGAACGCATCACTGCTACTTACCAGCAACTGGATCAGGTTACGATTCATTGATAAATCCATACAATTATATTATACTTGAAAGCCATCTCACTCTTTGGGATGGCTTTTTCATTTGCAGGAGAGCGAATGATTTTCTATTTTTGCAAAAAGTACCGATTTACGAACATTTTATCAATAAAAAAAGAATGAATCAAACAAAAGGGCATCCAAAAGGACTTTATTTACTCTTCGTAACTGAAATGTGGGAACGGTTCAGTTACTATGGCATGCGCGCACTGTTCATGCTCTACATGGTACAGGCGTTGCTTTTCGACAAGGAAATGGCTTCACAAGTGTATGGCAGTTACACGGGGTTGGTGTATCTTACTCCGCTCATCGGCGGATACATTGCCGACCGCTACTGGGGCAACCGACGGTCCATCGTGGTTGGCGCACTGACCATGGCACTCGGTCAGTTCCTGTTGTTCCTCAGTGCCTGCTATTTTCAGGAGGTGGCATTGGCCAAATACCTGATGTTCTGCGGACTGGGACTGCTGATTTTAGGAAACGGTTTTTTCAAGCCCAATATCTCGACCATGGTGGGACGGCTCTATACACCCGATGACAACCGGAAGGACTCGGCCTTCACCATCTTCTATATGGGAGTGAACGTCGGTTCTACCCTCGCCCCACTGGTATGTGGACTCGTAGGAAACACCGGTCATCCAGAGGACTTCAAATGGGGATTCTTAGCTGCCTGCATCGGCATGATATTAGGAGCAACCGTGTTCCAGATTTTCAAGAACAAATACATCTGCGACCCCGACGGCAATCCGGTAGGTGTTGCCCCACAAAGAAGCGCATCAACCGCACAGCAATCAGAAACTTCTTCGCAGAAATCCACTTCGCGCACCCTTCTGATGCTCGGAAGCACGCTTCTGCTTACCTTGCTCTTTTCCATCAACTGGAGTGCAGACAGCGCGCACCTGTTTGCCGACGCCGACTGGATTGGTTCACTGATTTACGCCACTACCATCGTCATGCCGGTGATTATCATTACTGACCACTCACTGAGCCGACATGAAAAGTTGCGTATCGGAGTGATTTATATCATTGCATTTTTCGTTATCTTCTTCTGGGCAGCCTACGAACAGGCCGGTGCTTCACTCACCTTCTTTGCCGACGAACAGACCGACCGCCACATCGGAGGATGGGAAATGCCAGCTGCCTACTTCCAGTCATTCAACCCTATTATGATTGTGACACTGGCCCCTATCTTTGCAGCAGTATGGTCATTCTTGGGTAAAAGAGGCATTGAGCCAAGTTCTCCCCGCAAGCAAGCCATCGGACTGGGACTGTTAGCGTTAGGTTATCTGTTTATCGCCTTCGGAGTGAAAGACATTGAGCCGGGTGTGAAAGTCAGCATGGTATGGCTCACCGGTCTTTATCTGATTCACACCATGGGCGAACTCTGTCTGGCCCCTATCGGACTTTCATTGGTGTACAAACTGTCACCTGCCCGTTTTTCTTCACTGCTGATGGGCGTATGGTACCTCAGTACCTCGGCTGCCAACAAATTTGCTGGTCTGCTGAGCGGCTACTATCCGGAACATGGAGTAAGCAAAAGCTTCATGGGCTATCCCATTGAGAATCTGTTCGACTTCTTTATGCTTTTCGTGTTCATGAGCGGAGCAGCTGCCGTCATCCTTTTCCTGCTCTCAGGAAAATTGAAGAAAATGATGGAAGTATAAAGAACTTACTTCACATACCCATAAAAAACGCGGGTCTCTCTATCGAAAGGTCCGCGTTTCCTTTATAATAAGTTCTTACTTTAAAGAAACTGATTATTTCATCAGTTCTGCAAGTTTTGCTTCTAGGTCTTCGCCACGCAAGTCACGAGCTACGATTGTACCATCTTTTGAAACCAGCAAAGTAGCCGGGATGGCACGCACGCCATACAAAGCCGCACCTTCACACTGCCAACCTTTCAGGTCAGACATCTGCGGCCAAGTGATGTTCAAATCTTTGATTGCTTTCTTCCAGCTTTCTACATCGTTATCCAAAGATACACCTACAATGCCAAAGCCTTTTGCCTTATATTTTGCATAAGCTGCTACTACATTCGGCATCTCCATGCGGCAAGGTCCACACCAGCTAGCCCAGAAATCAATCAATGTATAGTTGTTGGCAGCAATGAAGTCAGACAATTTCACAGGTTTGCCTTCCGGAGTATTCAGCGTAAAATCGATAAATTTCTTTCCTACTGCTGTCTTAGCCACTGTCTCTACATGTTCCTTCAAAGCCTTTACCTCTTCATTGTTAGCAAAAGCTGCCGGAATTTTCTCCAGCAAAGGCTGTACTTTTTCTACTTCGAAAGAAGAACCGAACATGGTCAACAAGTGTACCCCTGCAGCACTTCCAATATTTTCAGACACGAGCTGATAAATACGGTCCATACCTTCTGTCTCTTTCTTGTCGAGTATTTCCATCAGTGAATCACGCTGAACTTCAGTCAACAAGGTATCACCCTTAATTTTCTGGTACATGTCGTTCATTTCCTTACCAATCTTCTGGTATTCATCCATGAATCTCTGATAAGTATCGTTGTTAGGTGTTCCTGAAATACGGCTTTCCATCGGGCTCAGATTTACCTGAATATTTCCTTTTTCTACAAACACCATGGCAGCCATACGGGCATCTCCCTTCATGTAAGTTACGAAACGAGATACAGCCACTGAATCGGGAGTTCCCTTAAACTCAAAAGTACCGTTTTTTACAACTACAGAATCAAGTGCTTCAAAACCTTCTTCTGTCTGTTTCTGCAAGAATACGGTATCACCATCGGCCACACCTTCGGCTGTACCCTTAATGATATAGCCTGCTTTTTCCTGACAAGCAGCCAAAGACATCAGTCCGGCTGCTGCAAATAATACAATTTTTTTCATCTTATACGTTTATTCCGGTTTTTGTTGAAAATAACGTGGGCAAAGATAATCGTTTCAGAGGAAACAGCCCTATTTTTTACAAAAGAAAAAGCACACAGCAAAGCAGATAAGCACCGCGACATACTTCATCCGGCAATCCAGCATAATCTGTCAGCCCGCTGAACTCCAGCGAAGAGAAGAAAAGTGTGATGAAAAGAAGCACGACAAAATACGTAGCCCGGCTCTTATAAAGATAAGCCATTCCTTCTACTACATCCGAATCGTCCAGATAGGAATCGGAAGCAAAGCCATACACTATGGAGGGCAAAGCTACTCCTAATGAACACACTCCCCAGAATCCATCGGCCAACGGAGAATCTGACAACGTACCGATGGCACTACGCACCGTATTCCAAGGACCAAAAGCCAGCAAGACACACAGTCCGACGTACACTAAAAAAGTGACGGCAGCCAGTCCCATTCCACGTTTCTCCTTTCGAGAGAATTTTCGGGTGCCCGACACCATCCTGTGACAGGCATCACCCAATCCGGAATGGAGAAATAGACCTCCCCCAAAGAAAAGACACACCACGGCCTGAAATACGGGAGAAAGAATATAATCATCTAAAAGCGTACGCAAGAGCCACCGCAGTCCTTCGTCACTCAAAAGACTACGTACACCTTCCCATTCATAAATACTGCCTGTCCATGACAACAAGGCAGCCAGCAAAAACAGCAGAAGGAAGCAGGTGGCCGGATGCAGACTGAATTTATTCTTCATCGGGTTCCAGATTGTCGATGTCAAGTATGCGCAACTCAAACGCACGGGTTACCAGACGGCAGGCATTGACCCCGGTCCGTTCATCGGAGCGGAACAAGCGGTTTACAAGTTCATTCTGCCGTTTTTCTATTGATTTTACCCCGAAAGGCATGCCTTTGAGGTTAGTTATCATTTCCTTGGTATAGCCCAGTGCCAGATGACGGAGAAGTCGTTCGTCGTACTCGTCAATGTCATAATCGATAATTGCCTCCTGACGACGCTGTTCCACTTCCACCGTCTGCATGAAACGGGCCACAATCTTTTCCAGTATCGGCTCGTTAAATACCATCTTCTTTCCATCCATGACGGCCTGCACATCGGTCGCGGTCAACAGTTCACCGGTCTTCAAGATGATACCTACAGCTCCAGCCCGAAGCGCATCCACCCAGAGTTTCTCGTTCAGAATCTCTCCGGTGAAGATAAGCACCTTCAGCTCCGGACGCTCCCGGTGAAGACGGGCGCAAATCTCCACGCCAATGGTGGTAGAACCTCCCAATCCCAAATCAAGCAACACCATATCGGGCGTACATGTCTCCATCAGTTTCCAGAACTCTTCCTCGGTCATGGCCGTACCGATGACCTCCGCATTCGGTATTTCGTGACGGAAAATTTCTTCCGTTCCCTTTAATTCCAGTTTGACATCTTCTACTATGACAACCTTAAACTTCTCCATTTTGTCTTGATTTTATGTTCATTCTAATTCGTTATTTCTTCTGTCTGAGCGGCAAGGTGAACCACACGCTGAATCCCTTTCCTCCTTCTCCTTGCCACGGATTGGCATTGATGCGGCATCCTCTTCGTCCGCCGTACTCGTCGTGGTCACGGATAACCTGCTTGCACACCAAATATTCTGTACCCGTCAGCCGTTGCCCGTCACCCGAAGGACACATCCGATTTCTGTCGGGATAAAACAAGGCGTTCAGTTCCTCCTGCAAATAAGTCCGTCGCATATCAATGAAATCCATGCGTACAAAGCCGTCTTCTGCTTTCGCTACCAAGCGCAAGGTTCCGGAAGCCTCATAACGCACTGCCTCATCAATCAGATTTTCGAGCAGGAAAAGCAACAAAACCCGGTCGCCCGTTACCCATAGTGGAGGTACATCCATCTGCCATTCCAGCGTAAAGTTACACTTGCGCATCACCTTACGCAAATATTTCTCCGCGCCCTCTGCCAGCTCGGTCACCCCCACTTCCGAACGACGGAAAGTAACCTCCTCCAGCTGACGCGAAGCACACGAACTGAGGAGCGTAAATATATCCTTGTAATACCCCACCAGTTCCGACATATTCTCCAACAACTCCGTCCGTTGTACAGCCGTAACCTCACCGTTTAATTTATCGGCTACCTGCTTGATTCGGCTCGGATAATAGATTGTTTCATGCTTGATAGTAGAAAGGCAATTGTCGAGCACCATATTCTGCACATGCAATTGATTCTCCTCAAAGAGTGAGCGACGGGCCTCATCCTGTGCCAGTTCAATGTCATGAAACTTCCGGTTCACCTGTACAATGGCATTATACAAAATAACAGCCAGATAGTTACATACCATTTCAACCAGCAAACGGTCTTCTTCCCGGCTGTAGGCACGCGCCAGCTTCAAGGCCAATACCCCCACACAATGCTTGTCTCCCCCTGTTTCTAGCCACAAAGGCAGGAAACTCCATTTCATGACACCACTCCACTGCATCTGCCCCGAATCGTAACACCGCTGGAGACGTTCATGCAATTCTTCCTCATTCTCTTCTGTGACAAAACATGCCGTTTTCAGGTGAGTGGTTTCCTCGTCATACACAGCCAATGCCAGATTCTCCAGCAACAGCATCTCGTTCAACTCGTTAAACATGCTCCGGACAATCCGGTCCAGCACCTCATCACCAAGTCCTTCCGTACAAGAGGCAGCCGAAAAAATGGTACGGTTCACCACAAACACCTGCTCCATGTTGTAACGATAATGCAACCGATGACGAAGATAAAGCGCATAATAAGCCACCAGGCATCCGCAAACTAACAGCACGAATAAGGACAAGGCAATACGCTTGTTGCTGGCCGAACGCTGCATCTGCAGGCAATACTCCTCCAAAGAATTATCTTTGCTCAAGCGTTTGTAAAGAGCCGCGTAGGCCGCATTGTTATAACGATATTTCCAGAAATCTTTTACGGCCAATGAAGCCACAGCCGCCTCATTACGCACATCCAGCAAGATAAAATAATCCGTATCGAACGACTGAGCCAGCCAGGTCAGTTCAGCCCCCTCTCCTTCACTCTCCAGACGAAGCAACGGACCGCTCTTTCCCGAATAACGAAGATAGTGGGCATTCATATAATACAATACGCTGTCGGCTAACACCAGCGCCGTGGCATGGTCACCGTTTACATTGCACTCATACACCCAGTTGGCATAGTCATTGGCAATGGCCAGCAAACTGTCATACGGAGCTACTTTTCCGTTGCTGACCGTATGCGAGGCTGGCTCTGGTTTGGAAGAACAAGCCCCCCCCAACAACAGGCACAAGCCTATCCACAAAAGTCCGACCATTCGCCGCGCTCCTTTAGGCAAACGGAAAGAGAAACGACTGCCCTTTCCTGGCGTACTTTGTATGTCGAACCGGCAAACCGCAAACAAGCTGTTCGTCTTCCGGTACTTTTCAATGATACCCTTACAATTCATCAGTCCGAAACCATGCCCTTTCTGTCGTTGCAGCTCTGCCGCATCCGTGGCAGTATCCATACCAATGGCCCCCGAATCGTACACTTTCTCTCCCAAGATACGCAAACGATCCTTTTCCGAAAGACCCGGTCCGTTATCTTCCACTGCAATCTCCACATAATCGGGTGTTTCTTCTGCGGAAAGGCTCACTTTTCCACCCTCCTGTGTATATTTACGGGCATTTTCCACCAGCGTATTCATCATAAAGAGTGTCAATGCCTTGTCTGCTTTCACACAAGCCGCCGTTTCTCCCACGGTCAGTGTCTGTTTTTTCAGTTCGAAAGAACGACGTCCCTTGGCAATCATCGCAAACAACTCCTGCAACTCAAAGTTTTCAATGTTCAGGCTTAGCGTACCCTGCCGCATCTTAATCCATAAAGCCAGGATGTCATTATATTCATTTATTTTGGTCACCAGTTCATCGATATAACCTAACTTCCCCTGCTGTATAGCTTCTGCATTTGCCGCCGGAAGTGTACGGAGCTTCCGCACCTCGTTTACCATACGGTCAATATAAGGTACGATTCCTGTCACAATCGACAGACACGCCTTTTTCACTTCATTCTGACGTTTGTTCTCCATCAGGTGAAGCTCGTGAACGTACTGTTCCTTTTCCAGTCTCTGCTGTTCCTCACCTAACGAAACCAGGTTCATGCCATGTTCCAGCGTCCAGGCCAGGTAAGGTAATAGCAATCGGATAAGTGTCCGCTCCTCCTTCCGCACAGGAACTGCAAACCACATCCACAGTTTTCCCACAATCACTTCTCTGTCGGGTAATTGAAGGTCGTACACCAACGAAGTGCCCTCATGCAATTCCCCGGTTTCTTCTTCCACCTCTTCTTCATCGCAGAATGTAATGCACACGTCACGCACCCCAAACAATTCCGACAGCTCCGGTTTCATCACCTTCACTACGGCATCGGCCACCTCTTCCCGGCTGGTTGCCGAAACAGGTACCGCTCCCGTAATCTGTTGACAAAGTCCTAAAATGCGTTTGAGTTCCGTGAGATACATCGTATTCTTCACCCTCCAGGAACGGTTCAGCCAGACAAATAAAACGACTAATACCAAGAAACCCGCCGCCACAAGCCACAGCAGCACATTCAGCTGTCCGGTCTCCTTTTCCAATGCCAGATAACGGCTTTCCAATTCCTTATCCTGCCGGGTGTAGTCCAGAATATCCAGATACACATTGCGGTTATAATCCGATTCCGCCTTGCATCCCATGGCAGAATACGTACGGCTCAACTGTTCCCGCAACCGGGCTATCCATTCGGGTACCGTATTGATGCCCTCGTCATTAATCCATTTTAATTCGATGGAAGTGCCGTCTCCCGGTAAATAGGCTTGCAAACGGTCGAGCGAATCCTTGCAATGATAATATTTCTCATGATGCAGATTGACATAGTTCAAGGCTCTCTTCAGATTGACCAATGCCTTTTCGGGCTGTCCCGTATAATTATAGAATGTCGCAATGGTACGATAAGTACCCGAAATCTGATACCAGTCACCATAGCGCTTAAACAAGCCCAACGCATCTTTGGCAAAAACCAGCGGCAAACTGTCCACCGGCAAGTTGTCAGGATTGACCAAACGGAGCATGCCCGCCCTCTTCTCACTCAACAACAGACGGTTGCTGCGGAACACCAACAGCTCAGCCATAGCCTGAAGCGCATTGGCCTCAAAATAAGTATATCCCCTGAGTTGGGCCACCTGCAGACACTGTACCAGATAACCAAATTCCCCGATGGTCACTTCTTCACGCGTAGGTGCCTCGTACATACCACCCGACCCGCGCATATACGCATAGTACAGCCATTGAGCCGTATCGTTTTTCAAAGCCTCTTCCGGCACAGCATTGATAGCCTGCATAGACTCCTTGTCCTGCTGTAAATAATAATAATAAATTCCCGAAACGATATAAAACTCCGAAAGCGCATAATTCAACCGACCTTCTAAACCGTTCTTTTCAAGCGAAGAACGATCCTCATTAAGACGCCGGATGCGTTGCAATGCACTGTTATGATAATCATAGAACTCCTTGTTCATGGAAGTACGCTGACAGATCTTCATCATCCCCACATCGGCCACCAGTCGCTCAATCTCGTTGTTGCTGGTTTCCGACGCCTTTCGGAACAAACGGGCTGCATGCTCGAAATCCATCCGCATGAATGCACAAAAGCCCATGTTGTTCAATGCCTCCGCCCTGCCCGACGCATATCCTTCAGACAACGTCCAGGCTTCTGTAGCCGCCCTGGATGATAAAGAAAGATCCTTGTAACGTGCCTCATACGCCACGCGGTTCAATGAATCGACCTGTGCATACGCCCTCTGATGTACCGGACGTTTGCACGAAAACCACAGCATACCGCACACGGCACACATCACACACACCAGTCCAATCTTCCGAAATCTCTTCATAAACACGTTCGTACAAGTCCACACAAATGTACGAAGTTCCCCTTTAATAACCACCCCGCCGTGTGATAAAAAAACAAAAGAGAGATTATAGCGTGCATCTTAACCGCACCGGCTATAACCTCTCTCCCTCAGACATGAGTCCGTCTTGAAACTATTTATTTTTTTGACTCTTCCAGAGATACTTTTCTAAATTCTTTCAAAACTTTTTCCAACTCCAAGGATGCCTTACGGGCACGAGTTCCTGCAGCTTTGTTTCCTTTTTCAGCCTGCAATTCAGCATCTGCAACCAAAGCAGCATTCAATTCTTTGATTTTTGCAATTAATTCGTTCATAATTCTGACTATAATTTAAATTAAACGTATTCAAAGTAAATACAATTCCCTCAATGTGATAACTTTACCCTCTCTTTTTTTGCATCTTTTAATACAAAAATCTGCAGATTATGCAATTACACAAACTTTACCTTCATTTTTATGACCAACCGCGTCTCTGGCATCACTCTGAAACGATTATCTACCCGTTCATTGACGAGCCACACGATACGGTCACCATCACATACTACCCACTGACGCTCTTTCTCAAAACGGGAAAACTTTTTGTCACGCAAATAATTACGTACCGATTTAAAACCTTTCATTCCAAATGGAATAAACTTGTCGCCCGACTGCCATTTGCGTAGAGTCAGTTCCCCATACACCATTGACGCATCGATATACGCTTCCTCATTAGTATGGGGTACTGAAAAACCGGCATCCACTTCCATTCTCTCCACACACAATTCAGGCTGAGGTTCTACTTCCCCTAACGGACGACGTATCAACCGGTCACGATCTATCAGCAACGTCCATTCACGACTGTGAAACATCCGCCCTGATTCTCCATGTAATGCACGAAACACATCACTTACCTGTGCTGCATTGAAACCCAAGGGGTATAGTAGTTCAAAAAGCAGATTCTGTGCACCCGGTTCCCTGCACAAAGCAGGAATATCAATGGTTTCCCCATCAGGCATTACCCGTTGCCTGGCCGCTTGTATAGCATCCTGATATACAAGCGCCACATCAGCCAACCTGCGTGCAGTTTCCGCAATCGTATCACTCACTGACGGATTGATGGTTTCCAGCATCGGAATCACATTCAGACGAAGCTTGTTGCGCACAAACTCATCCTGCAGGTTGGTGCTGTCTGTCACATAGTCCTGTCCCAACGAAGAAAGATAGTCCAAAATCTCCGCACGACTCACACACAGCAACGGACGTACTACCTCCCCATTCACCGGGCGGATGCCTTGCAAGCCATTGATGCCTGTTCCCCGCACCAGGTTGAGCAGAAAAGTTTCCACACTGTCATCACGGTGATGTGCTACTGCCACTACCTTTGCTCCGCATTCCTGCCGCAATTTTGCAAACCAGTCATAACGCAACTCACGGGCGGCCATCTCGACCGACACATTATGGGAAGCAGCATAAGCGTTTGTATCAAAATGAATCACATGCAAAGGCACTCCTAACCTTTCAGCCAATGCCCGCACAAAGCGCTCATCGCGTACCGATTCTTCTCCCCGGAGATGAAAGTTACAATGAGCCGCCTCACATGCATAACCCAAACGCAGAAGCACCCGCAACAGAGCCACCGAGTCGGCCCCGCCGCTCAATGCCACCAGCACTTTGTCGCCAGAGCCAAACAAGTGCTTTTCTTCTATAAACTGACTGACTTTCCTTATAAACATAGTACAAACTTAGAGATAAAAAATGAAAAAGCTCCATACAGACGTCGTAATTTAAAAACATTCTAAATAGTTTGCAGAAAAAGATGCAATACCCTATCTTTGCATCGAATTAAAACAGTGAATAAAACATGAAACTCTCTGAATTGAAAACGGGCGAAAAAGGCGTCATCATCAAAGTCCTCGGACACGGAGGATTCCGCCGTCGCATCATTGAAATGGGGTTCATTAAGGGAAAAACAGTGGAAGTGGTACTCAATGCACCGCTCAAAGACCCCATCAAATACAAAATAATGGGTTACGAGGTATCCCTCCGCCGACAGGAAGCCGATATGATTGAAATCGTCAGCGAAGAAGAAGCACGACGTACAGCCGCCACAGATACTTACCATGAACCTATTTCGCAGGGTATCCCCGTAAGCGATGAGGTAATGAAAAACATTGCTCAGGGAAAACGACGTACCATCAATGTGGCATTGGTGGGAAATCCGAACTGCGGGAAAACCTCACTTTTCAACGTCGCTTCAGGTGGACACGAACACGTGGGCAACTACAGCGGTGTGACCGTAGATGCCAAAGAGGGTTTCTTTGATTTTCAAGGTTATCATTTCCGCCTGGTGGACTTACCAGGTACTTACTCCCTTTCGGCCTACAGCCCGGAAGAGCTCTATGTGCGTAAACACATCATCGAGGAAACACCCGACGTTATCATCAACGTAGTGGATGCAGGCAACCTGGAACGTAATCTCTACCTCACTACCCAGCTTATTGACATGAACGTACGCATGGTAGTGGCACTGAATATGTACGATGCCCTGCAGCACAGCGGCAACAAACTGAACTACCATAAGTTGAGCGAACTGTTGGGAGTACCCATGGTGCCGACGGTAAGCCGTACGGGCGAAGGCATTGACAACCTGTTCCACGTCATCATCGGCCTGTATGAGGGAGCCGACTTCATGGGACAGAAAGAAGAAATCAAGAACGAAATTCTCCGCGACTTCCGCGAATGGCACGATGCCTATGTACCCGGACATAAGTATGAAGGGGCAGGCGAAGAAGACAACTTCACCGCCAAAGGTTTTATCCGCCACATCCACATCAACCACGGACCGGAAATTGAACGGAGCATCGACAACGTAAAGAGGGAAATCAGTAAAAACGAAAATATCCGTCACAAATACTCTACCCGTTTTCTGGCCATCAAGTTGCTGGAAAACGACAAGGATATAGAGACACGCGTCATCGCCCCCCTGCCCAACGGAGCAGAAATCCTGGCTATCAGAGACAACGAAGCGGCGCGCCTGCGTGAGCTGGGCAATGACGACAGCGAACAATGCATTGCCGACGCCAAATATGGCTTTATCTCAGGAGCCTTGAAGGAAACCTTTACCCAAAATAATCATGACACGGAAGCGTTTACACGAGTGGTAGACAGCATCGTGACCAACCGTTTCTGGGGATTCCCCATTTTCTTCATCTTCCTGTATATCATGTTCGAAGGTACCTTTGTGTTGGGAGAATACCCGCAACAAGCCATTGAATGGCTCGTGGGACTTATTGCACAGGGAACAGAGACCTTCCTGAGTCCGGGCCCGCTAAAAGACCTGATTATTGACGGAATCATTGGCGGTGTAGGAGGCGTGATTGTCTTTCTGCCGAACATCCTACTGCTCTATTTTTTCATCTCCTTCATGGAAGATTCCGGCTACATGGCACGCGCAGCCTTTATCATGGATAAAATCATGCATAAAATGGGGCTTCACGGAAAATCGTTCATCCCGCTCATCATGGGATTCGGATGTAATGTACCTGCCATCATGTCATCACGTATCATCGAGAGCCGCAAAGCACGGCTGGTCACCATGTTAGTGAACCCGCTCATGTCGTGCAGTGCCCGCCTTCCCATCTACCTGGTCATGATCGGCGCATTCTTCCCCGGCAAAGCCAGCCTGATTCTGTTGTCCATCTATGCCATCGGCATCCTGCTGGCCGTACTCATGGCCCGCATCTTCACCAAGTTTCTGGTGAAAGGCGATGACAGCCCCTTCGTGATGGAGCTTCCTCCCTACCGTATGCCGACCGCCAAAGTCGTGCTGCGCCACACATGGGAAAAAGGAAAGCAATACCTCAAGAAGATGGGTGGAATCATCATGGTAGCCTCCATTATCATCTGGTTCCTGGGATATTATCCTAACCACGAAGCGTACGAAACCACTGCCGAACAGCAGGAAAATTCCTATATCGGCCAGTTAGGAAAAGCCATTGAACCAGCCATCGAGCCGTTGGGATTCGACTGGAAGATGGGCATCGGTATCCTGTCGGGAATCGGAGCCAAAGAACTTGTGGTAAGTACCCTGGGAGTACTCTACACCAACGAAGACGATGTAGACACCGTCGACCTTTCCGAACGCATTCCCATCACACCGCTCGTAGCCTACGGATACATGTTGTTCGTACTGATTTACTTCCCGTGTATTGCCACCTTAGCTGCCATCAAGCAGGAATCAGGTGGATGGAAATGGGCCATCTTTGCCGCGACCTACACCACCATATTAGCCTGGCTTGTAGCATTCGGAGTCTATCAGATAGGAAGTTTATTCATCTAACACTATTCTCAATATGGATATTCAAGACATTCTCGTATATATCATCGTAGCCTGCTGCCTTCTCTGGGCCAGCAGGCACTTTTTCCGCACCCTCATCCGCCGAAAAGGGAAATCAAACGGATGTGGATGCGGATGTAGTGGGTGCAACGGATGTCCTTCACACAAGGACTAAAGAATACTATTTCTCGCTCATTTTTCGTCCTCTTTGTAAGGAAGTGCCGGATGCATGGTGCCACAGAGGTCGAACTCATATCGGCTTACATTCACGTGCAGAGGTAATTTGCTTAACAATGCTTTTGCTGCACTCGTATTTCCTATCGTGGCAGGGATGGCGGTTTCTCCAAAATGGAGAGTTACTTTGGTTCCTGTTTCTATAACCCGTGTGGCAAGGTCTTTGTCGCTTTTCTGCATATTGGCATCATCCGATGCCTTTTTCCTTTCTTGTCTCATGCTTTTTTCAATTTTAATGTTTTCATTTGAACTGGCTTTCAATGATTGGCTCTGCATGGAACTGACCAACAAAAGGATGACAGTCAATGCGGATGCTGCCATTGACAGCCTGATAAGTCTTTTCATTGTTTGTTTTCTTTATTCTGTCCTTTCTTTTCGTCTTCCCAATTTTTCCCGAAGTCCACCTGTTCCGTTTCCACATGACCACGATGTCCATATACCGTGCAGGCATTCAAGGCGGTTTCCAACTTACGGAATTCGTCATCGGTCAGTTCCACATTGGCCGCTCTGAGGTTTTCCAAGATACGTTCTTGGTTCTTCGACCCGGGGATGGGCACCACGTTGGGATATTTGTGGAGCATCCATGCTAAAGAGATTTGCGCATTGGTGGCATGTTTCTTTTCCGAGAACTCAGCCAAGATGTCCAGTATGGGTTGGTTGGCTATGATGTTTTCCTTGCTCAGTTGCGGTACGAATTTGCGCACATCGTCCACTTTCTCGAACTCGGTGTCCGCCTTGATTTTGCCTGAAAGGAATCCGCTGGCTATCGGCGAGAACGGGACAACCGCTATGTCATGCTCCAGACAATAGGGGAAAATGTCTTTCTCGCAATCACGTTCTACCATCGAATAAAGGTTCTGCACGGCGGCGACAGGAGTAATGGCGTGTGCCCTGGCTAAAGTGTCCGCTCCCACTTGCGACATTCCCCATTCACGTATCAAGCCTTCCTGAATGAGCTTCTCCATGACTGCGGCCACTTCCTCGAAAGGTACATCCTGATTGACACGATGGAGGTAATACAAATCCACGTAATCCGTGTCTAAGTTTTTCAAGGATGCTTCCAAGTGACGACGCGTTGCTTCGTAGATACTTGTGCCGTCCGCCAGTTCATCGGGATGAAGGAAGAATTTGGTTGCCAATACAATGTCTTTGCGGAAATCTTTGACCGCCTTGCCCACCAGTTGCTCATTATGTCCTGGATAGAACACCACATCACCATATACTTCCGCTGTATCAAAGAACGTACAGCCAAAATCATACGCCTTGCGGATGGCTTCAATACTATACGCTTCTTCGGGCACTTTCCCATACCCGTGTGAGAATCCCATACACCCCATGCCTATTTCAGACACTTCCAAACTTCCGATTTTTCTTTTCTTCATCATATTACGCTATTTTTAATTTACGATGCAAAGTTACTGGACATTACCTAAAACTCTTATAAACAGATGTCGGCTTGTATTATACTTTTTTCTGTTTTTTAGGACATACTCCTTAATCACTCTTCTGATTATTCATTATTTTTGTACCCAAAAATATGAGAATGTATGATAGCACAAGAGATTCTTTTTGCGGATGATTTCAGCTTTATGGCCTCCAAAGAGATAGACCGTTATGTCACCCATGCGCTTTGTCATGAGGGAGAAGCCTCCTTCCACTTGGCAGGACAACCGTTTAGGATGAGAAAGGGCGATTGTATCGTGATTACTCATGGAGAATTGGTTACAGATATGTCTGTTTCTGATGATTTCCGCGTGACGGTGCTTTACCTTTTAGGCGAATATGCCTTAAAGAACATGCCTAAGAATGATTATGATGTGATAGGAAAACTGACCCTGCTCCGCAATCCCGTGCTTCCGCTCACTGAGCATGAACGGGAGGTATTCATGGAAGATGTCAATCTGATAAAGCGTAGATACACGGGAACAGACCATCATTTCCACGATGAATTGGTAGGTTGTCTCACGATGGCTTTCTGTCTGGATATTTATGATTTCCATGCCCGAATCTACGAAAATCCACAGATTAGCAAACAGGGGGCAGCCATTCTGACACGATTTATCGACATGTTGAAATCCGGTGAATATGTACGGCATCGTGAAGTGTCCTACTACGCATCACAGCTCTTCATCACCCCAAAATACCTGTCTGAAATATGCAAGAAAACCAGCGGATTCAGTGCGAACTTCTGGATAAGCCGATTCACCATTACTGGAATTACCCGTCTGCTTGCCGAGAAAGATTTAACATTGAAAACCATTTCGGATAATTTCAACTTTTCTTCCTTGCCTTATTTTTGCAGATATGTGCAGAACCTGTTGGGAGTCACGCCCTCTGAATACAGAGAAGGTCTGACATCACATGGATAATGTTTGGCGACATAATTTGTTATGCGAATTCCACAACTATATAAATTCCTTGTTTGTCTAAAAAGGAAAGCAGTATGCAGTATAACAACAAATTAACAGATTAACTTTATAAGATTTTGTAGATTACAAAAAATGATTAGCTTTGCATTATGCTAATCACCCCACTTCAAAGCGATGAAGAATACAGAAGTTAGCACGTTACAAATCCATTACCTATTTTTAAAATAGCATCTCACAATTAACTGATAGATAATGATTTGCATTTAGGAAGAATAGTTGTTGCCATATTCCTTACTTATACGCTTTGCTTCGGCACGCAGGAACTCGACCGTCGCAGAATCTTTTCCAAGCGTCACACTCCATACCGGAAGCTCTACCTGCACATAGAATCCCATTTCATCGGCTACATTGAACGCAGCTTCCGGCGGACACCAGGAATGGAAACGGAGATGATTCATTCCATATTCGCGTGCAGAAGCATAAAGTTTTTTCCACGAAGCCTCATCGGTAGGAGGTGTTCCTGTCAAAGGAAAAATGCAGCACTCCAATGTACCACGAAGGAATATCGGTTTGTCATTCAACACCAGTTTGTTTCCTTCATGCCGTATATCGCGCAATCCGAAAGTTTCGGTTGTAAGTGAAGTCGATTTTCCGGATACTAATTCTACAGAAGCATCGTAAAGATAAGGATTGAATTCATCCCACAGAGGAGCATTACCCCCTAATTGGCAGGTCAGTTCTACCGTTGAATAACCTTTCACAGCTTCTTCTTGAGCTTCGACAGAAGCGTACGATTTGCCATCATCCTTTCCTTTTACCTGCAGGCTAAGATTAACCGGTACAGTCTGTGAAGACGAATTATATATAGAAACTACAGCCTTTACTGTACGTGAAGCAGCATCCGGATAAAGCTGCAGACTTTCTACGCGTGTTTTCTCCACGGCCTTGATGTACATGTCACCTAAGATACCATTCCACTTCACCTGAGTGGCATCTGTATAGGCATGTGCCAAGTCATTCACCGACATGTCATAGCGCTTACGGTTGTCCACTCTGACTGTCAGCACCTGTTTTTTCCCAGGCTGAATATAAGGAGTCAAGTCATACTCATGCGGAGTCGTCAGACTTTCTTCATGGCCTTCTACCTTTTGTCCGTCTATCCACACTTGTGTATCCCATAACACACGTTCCAGATGAAGGATACAATCTTTTTCTTTCCAGTCGGAAGGTACCTGAATCTCGCGTGAATACCAGGCCGGACCTACATAACTGTAGGCACGGGTAAGATGAAGCAACTGCGGTTTCTCCAATGCAGGTTTCAATGTGCATTTAGTGCCCAGATGAGCTTCATCCGTTGTGCCCGGAAGTGTAATGGAGGTATCAAACAATTTTCCGCCAAAAGAAGCCATCCCCACATCGGTACTATCCAAACAGACCGTCCACTGTCCGGAAAGATCCATCTGTGTAACAGGACTTGTACACGAAGCAAAAGGAAGGCAAAACAGCCAAGCGATGAGTGTATTTTTCATGATATTTTCTATTATATTGTATTACGGATGCAAAATAACGAAAATCTAACAGGGCAGGAAATGGAATATTTACCGGATAAGATGTAAAAAACTACGAAAAGGCAGGCTCTACCGATGAAATAGGAAAAGAATGGTCAGTCTGCAAGGAAAAAGCAACTACGTTTTCCCAGTACTTCCGTGGAAGTACTGAAGTACTGCAAAGGAAGTACTACAGTACTTTCAAAGAAGTACTGCAATCCTCCTTAGAAAGTACTGCGAATTGCGAAGCCATTGTGTATCAGTCTCGCCCCACTTAACCCATCAACTCATCCCACATAAAAACACATAGCCCGCCCCTTTTTTCTGAAAAAGGAACGGGCTACAGTTTCCCGAAGGATATAACCAACTTAATCGTCAATATCAATTACGCGCATCTGGCTGTCGAATGTAATCTCCCATCGGTTAGAGAGTTTCACTTCATATTCATTGCGTTTGCGCTCTATCTGAATGATGGAAGCGTCAGGGTAATTATTCTTCACATACGTGCGGATGGCCGATGGAACAATCTGAGTCGGTACGCCGGATTTGCATTTCACTTCAGTCCAGTCGCCGGACTTGTCAAACTCAATCTTTTCGCCGTTTGTGAAAATCACATCGTATGATTTGCTGAACAAATCGCTGTCCTGTTTAGCCAAAGCTACTTTATGTCCTTTGAAGTAAGTAGTGATGAAAGTCTGCGCCTTCGTAGGCAACTGTCCTACCTGAATCGGTTTTTCGTTATCTGCCATTGCTACGGTTGACACTGTAAACACACACACCAGTAAAAAAACTAACTTTTTCATAATGTTCTATTTTTATAAGATGAATACTTTAATGATTTATTTGTACTGCAAAAATGGGATGTAATTCTGAAAAGAATCTGAAGATTTCCCCTTTTTCGACAAAAAAATCAAGAAACAATAGAAAAAATATGCTGCCCGTCTTCAAAGGTATATGAAAGAGTGAGATGATAGGCCTTACAGATGGAGTCTACCAAGGCCAGTCCAAGTCCTGTAGAGCCCTCGGCCTTTCCTTCTTTATAGAAACGTTCAAAAATACGATTCTTATCCAATGAAGCATCTCCGGTATTGCTGATACGGAAAGACGAAGCCGTAAAAGAAAGAGAAATCACTCCCCCCTCCGTCACATGCACAAACGCATTTTTCAGCAGATTGGTCAGCAGGACGGTAGCCAGCGACTCACTCATTTCCAAACGGAAGCATTCTTCTACATGCACTTCCACCTGCACATGACGATAGGCATATACCTCCTTGTAATCATCCAGATACTGCAAAAGCAGTTCATTCAGACACAAAGATTTTACATCCGTAAACTGACGGTTCTCTATCTTGCACAATAGTAACAGCGACTTATTCAGGCGTGTCAGATTTTCAAGTGTCCGATGGGTTTTCATCAGTTCGGAGAGCTGTTTCTCGGTCAATGTTTCATCCTCCATCAGCATTTCCAGGCGGTTGCGGCAAATAGCCAGCGGTGTCTGCATCTCATGTGAGGCATTTCCGATAAACAGTTTCTGCTGCTCATAGAGTTTCTCACTGCGTTCCGAAAACATATTGGCCGCCTCATTCAGTTTCCGGAATTCCACAATCCGAAGTGATTCATCGAGCGGTTTCTCCTTCGTTCCCAAACGATAATCTTCCAGCCATTTCAACAAAGTATAAAGTGGACGCATATTGCGATGGAACACCCAGGCATTAACCGCTAAAATCATCAGGAACAGCAACACATAAAGAAAGACAATCCACCCTAAAACGGCCCGCTGAAGGTCGAATTTCTCAATGGTGGGAGTATAGACCACCAGCTCCATGTATCCCCCATCCTCCTTCTGGAAAATGGTCATTAATATTCTGGCAGGTTCCGTCTCTCCTTTTTCGGTTATATATACCATTTCGTCCCGATAGGATATATTAGGATAAGAGGCTGCATATTCCGGAGTGACCTCATACAGAAAGTACTGATTGTTCGATCCGTTGCTTGTATCAGGCATCTGTTCTCCCGACAGGGAACGAAGAATCAACGACTCGGCATAATCGCTCAAGGAGTCATCCACTTCGTCGTTTACCTCCTCCATAATGGCCAGGTAAAACAATACCGCCCAACACGTCAGTATGACCACTAAAATGGTGGACATACGCCACATGACCAACTGAAACAGTTTCATTCTTCTACCAGTTTATAACCTATACCATATACTGCTTTCAACTCAACCGTAGCACCGGCTTCTTTCAGGTGTTTGCGCAGATTCTTGATTTGCGCATAGATAAAATCAAAATTATCTACCTGGTCAATATGGTCTCCCCATACAGATTCAGCCAATGTGGTTTTGTTTACCAATCTTCCGGGACGCAACATAAAATACAGCAGAATATCGTATTCTTTCCGGTTCAGGTCCAGTTCCTTCCCTCCTACTACAACCTTAAAATGGTCTGGGATGACTTCTACATTGCCATAGCTTACCTTCTTCTCTCCTTCCCGCTGATTACGACGGAACAGACTCTTCAACCGCGCATGAAGCTCTGCCAGATGATATGGCTTAGGGAGATAATCATCCGCTCCTAAATCCAGGCCTTTGACTTTGTCTTCCAAAGAATCCTTGGCCGACAGTATAATGACATTGGTCCGTTTTCCCAACGCATGCAGTTCTTCCAGCAAATCAAGTCCGGAGCCGTCCGGCAACATTATATCCAGCAATATGCAATCGTAGTCGTAATCTTCTATTTTACGAAGTGCCGTTTTATAATCGGGTGCCTGCGACACGACATAACGTTCTTTCTCCAACGAACGGGTAGTAATTTCCCGCAGGTCTGCATCATCTTCAACGATTAATATTTTCATGGCATATAGTTTTTGAAAACAAAAAAAGCCATTCCGAATATCAAAATTATCCGGAATGGCCTGTTTATATGATTATCTGAACAGACAGAGGTCTTTATTCATTAAACCAGCGTACATAACAGAAATCCTGACGGTGAGGCAGTGCATCGTTCTTCGGGAACATACGGTAAGCTACCTTAAAGCTACCCGCATTTGACAAACCTGCAATCATTTCGAAAGTAAACAAGTTGCCTTCACGTTTCACCATCTTCATCGGGTTAACCGCATAAATGTATTCACGGCCTTCCGCATTGGTATAAGTAACCACCTGTTCGATACCGATTGCATCGTCCAGACCCTTTTCATCTACCACGCAAGTAAGCTTGTAGTCTTTACCGCTTTCTACGTTACCGTTGCACAAATCCTGGCACTTGTTGAATGAAACAACCTGAATTTCATCCCATTTAGCGGCTACTTCTTCCTTCCATGCAGCCAGTTTCTTCACTTGTTCGTAGTTGTTTGCTTCAAGCGCGTGGAAACGTTCAGCTTCCTTACCATAGAACTTAGCGAAGTAATCATCCAACTGACGTTTCATGGTATAATGAGGAGCAACCTGAGCGATAGAATTCTTAATAGTCTTTATCCAGCCTTCAGAATATCCTTTCTTATTTCTTGCATAATACAACGGCAGGATTTCTGTTTCCAGGATACTGTAGATAGTAGCTGCATCCAGCTGATCCTGATGTTCCTGGTTCTGGTAAGTACGTTTTTCAGTCAATGCCCATCCAGCTCCTTCACGGTAACCTTCCAGCCACCATCCGTCCAATACAGAGAAGTTAACCACACCATTCATCAAGGCTTTTTCACCTGATGTACCAGATGCTTCCAACGGACGAGTCGGAGTATTCATCCAGATATCTACACCAGATACCAGGCGACGAGCCAGCTTCATATCGTAGTTTTCCAGGAAAATAATCTTTCCTAAGAATTCCGGACGGTTAGAGATTTCAATAATTTTCTTGATCAATCCCTGACCTGCTCCATCGTGCGGGTGAGCTTTACCAGCGAACAAGAACTGAACCGGATAGTCAGGATTGTTTACAATCTTAGCCAAACGATCCAAGTCAGTGAACAACAAGTGTGCACGCTTGTAAGTAGCAAAACGACGAGCAAAACCAATCAGCAAGGCATTCGGGTTAATCTTATCCATCAGAGAAACCACACGTGACGGGTCTCTCTGGTTCTTCAACCATGTATCACGGAACTGATCGCGGATGTAGTTAATCAGTTTGTTCTTCAAAGCCACACGAGTCTTCCAGATTTCTTCATCAGGCACGTTGTAGATACGTTCCCAGATTTTCGGATTTGACTGGTCGTGCATGAAGTTCTTGTCAAAGTATTTATTATACAAAGCTTTCCATTCAGAAGCACACCAAGTAGGGAAATGTACACCGTTAGTTACATAACCTACGTGGTTTTCTTCAGGGAAATAGCCTTTCCAGATTCCAGAGAACATTTCCTGAGAAACCTTTCCGTGCAACCAGCTTACACCGTTCACTTCCTGACAAGTGTTGCAAGCAAATGTAGACATACAGAAACGTTCGTTCGGGTCACCCGGATTGATACGTCCCAAGTCCATCAAATCCTGCCAGCTGATTCCCATACGCTGCGGATAACCGCCCATGTACTTACCGAACAGTCCTTCATCGAAATAGTCATGTCCAGCCGGAACCGGAGTATGTACAGTATACAGAGAAGAAGCACGAACCACTTCCAATGCTTCGTCAAATGACATTCCGCTTTCTACGTAGTCACACAGACGCTGTACATTACACAATGCCGCATGTCCTTCGTTGCAGTGATATACATCTTTCTTGATACCCAGTTTCTTCAGCAACAGCACACCACCGATACCCAGCAAAATTTCCTGTTTCAAGCGGTTTTCCCAATCACCACCATACAGCTGGTGAGTAATAGAACGGTCGAATTCGCTGTTCATTTCATTGTCTGTATCCAACAGATACAAAGGCACACGACCTACATTGACTCTCCATACGTATGCATGTACATAATAGTTCAAATAAGGTACATCCAATACCATCGGCTGGTCGTTTTCATCCTTCACGCGTTCCAAAGGAAGGCTTCCGAAGTTCTGAGCTTCATAGTTAGCAATCTGCTGACCGTCCATTGAAAGGCTCTGTGTGAAGTAGCCGTAACGATACAAGAAACCGATACCGCACATATCCACATTACTGTCTGAAGCTTCTTTCAGGTAGTCACCGGCCAAAATACCCAGACCACCAGAATAAATCTTCAGTACATGAGTCAAACCGTATTCCATACAGAAATAAGCTACAGACGGACGGTTCTTGTCTGGTTTTACAGACATATATTCAGTAAATCTATCATAGATTGCATTAATCTTACCCAGCATTTCTTTATCTACAGACAGAGCTTCCAGCTTTTCGTAGTTAAGACGTTCCAGCAAAGCCACAGGGTTCTGTCCGACAGCACGCCACAATTCCGGGTCAAGTTCTCTAAACATTTCAGTAGCATCATCATTCCATGCCCACCAAATGTTACGAGCCATCACTTCCAGCATCTTCAAAGATTCCGGGATGCGAGATTTCACATTAATTTCTCTCCAAACAGGAGTATTAGCATAGTTTGTTTTGATTTTCATATCACTAATGTTTTATAAGTTCATTTTTGTTTATAAGATTTGCAACGTTCTTTTGCATTGCGCAAAGCTACGTCGTATGCTTCATAATAATAGCGTATAAAATGTTTCCACAAAGCCTTTTCAGCAATGTCGGCCGCATTTTTCCGAATTATCTGTACTTCAGATTCCGGCAACTTAGCAAATTCGGTAATCGTATCACGGATTACATCTGCCACTTCCGAATAATTGTAGTCGGTACGATGAATAACTTTTACACCGTCCTCCAATGTACCGGGATGACCTTTCAATGAATTTACCCACAAGCCAAATCCAGCCAGATCCGTCGTAATGGCAGGCACTTTGAATGCCACACTTTCCAATGGAGTATAGCCCCATGGCTCATAATAAGATGGGTATACGCTCAAGTCTGCCCCTATAATCAAATCGTAATAGGTTTCATTCAATATTCCATCATTGCCATCCAGATAGCAAGGTATAAATATAACCTTTACTTTTGACTCCGGTGAGTTAGACATGTTCAAATACTTCAACATATCCAACACCTGGTCATGGCTCATATTATGCAACCAGTGCGTAATAAAAGGACATTCCAACGGTGTATTGTAATCTTCATTGCTTTCCAAACGTTGTTTCAAGTCTTCACGGGCATCACCTACCCACCCTGGAACATTGACAAAAGCCAGGACTTCACGGTTCAGGCTCTTTTTACGTGTCAAACGGTTCAACGCTTCCAAATACACGTTTATACCCTTATTCTTGAATTCATAACGACCGCTTGTTCCTACAATCAGCGTATCATCGCCCAAATGAGTACCCAGCAACTTGTTAGCCAAATTCAGCAACAAAGCACGGGCATATTTCCTTTTCTTTTCAAACTCTTCTCCTTTGGGAACGAAATCATCTTCAAAACCATTCATCAGGACCACGTCCGCCTCTTTGTCCAACAATTCCTTACATTCATTGTTGGTAATATCGCTTACCGTAGTAAAACAATCTACATGATGGGCTGTCTGCTTTTCAATAGAGTGCTTTGACTCTACATTCAGTTCACGGGACATCTGGTCACCATTATAAGCAAACAAGTAATCATAGAGAGGTTTGTTATTTCCTGCAATGGAACGCCCGATAGTAGTAGCGTGTGTAGTGAAGATTGTAGCAATTTCCGGAACGTGTTTTTGCAAGTATAGTGCGCCAAGGCCAGTCATCCATTCATGAGCTTGATATATGACCTTATCGCTCATTGTCAGGTTATAACGATAAAAACTTTCAACTACTTTTCCCGCAGCATACGAGAACATAGAAGCTTCATCATAATCTCCATAAGCATGCAAGGAGTCTACTTGAAAATCGATCCATGCCTGAGTATATATCTCATTTTTATCCTTATAGAAAGGAGTGAAATCGACTAAAATAGCAATCGGCTTACCTGGAATATTCCAACGCCCTATGCGTACTTTCAAATCATCTTTCTTGATTGCATGCTCTCTCCATGCCTGAAGAAGTTTTGAATCTTCCACAAACAACGGATTTTCCTTACCCGACCAGAAATCTGGTCCTATAAAAAAAATTCGATCAGGGAAAGTATTCTGCAAGGTTTTTGCTCTTGTAGACAATACAGTGTATATGCCACCCACTTTATTACATACTTCCCAACTGGATTCGAAAATATAATCAGGTGTTAGTAACTGTTTCATCATCGTCTCATTAATATCTTCTAAATCAGCCGCGAATATACAAAAAATATTTAATCGGAAGAAAAAAAAAGGAAAGTTTTGTATTGCTACACTAATTTATGCATGCCAATAGTAACGAAAAGATACAGAGATATTTCTTTTTCAATACGATACGAAATCATATTCCATCATAGAATCATACATAAAAAAGTCCCCGCTGTACACTAACAAAGAGTATGCAGCGGGGCAAAGTAGATAAATTAAAAAGAATTCTGAAGATTATGCCAAAGCAGATCCCATCAAGAAGGTAGCAGCCAAAGCTACGATTGCGTACAATTCAGGGAATACGGCCAAAATCAATGTATTACCGAATACGTTGTGTCCCTGTCCGATGGCTGCGATACCATTGGCACAAACTTGTCCCTGACGGATAGCTGAAAACAAGGCTACCAAGCCCAAGCCAATACCTGAACCCAATACGGCACAAGCCTGAATACCGGTAATTTCCGGAGTCAGTACACCAAAAATACTCTGGAACATAAAGTAACCGGCAAATCCATACAAACCCTGAGTACCAGGAAGAGCTGTCAATACCAGGAAGTTACCAAATGCACTGTCGTTCTTCTTCAATGCACCGATAGATGCGTTACCTGCAATGGTTACACCATACGCACTACCAATACCAGACAAACCTACCATAATTGCGATGCCAATATAGGCAATCAAAAGATTCATTTCCATAATTATTTTGTTTTTAGTTTTTAATACTTTGTTTATTAATTCTTGAAAGGATTATATTCCTTTCCTCCTCCTTCGTATCCGGCATTCTTGAAGAATTCCACGAAGGTCAAACGCATCGGATGTACCATGGCTCCCAACACGTTCATAAAGATATTGATGGCATGGCCGATGACAAAGATCAATACCATCACAATCGGACCGGCAATCACGTTGTCCGGGCTCATACCTACCGCCAGACTGTTAAACACACTGGCCAGGATACCACCTGAAAGACCTAAGGCAAACAGGCGGACATACGACAGAATATCACCTAACAGACCGGTAGCCATATTATAGCTATCCCATAATCCCAAACCGATATTCACAAAAATATTCTTGTCAGGACTGTTATACAGATAAGCCATCAAGCCTCCTATAGCCAATAATATCAGATGTACTGTTCCTCCCATTGCCATCAGTCCGGGAGCTGCAAAAGCTACTGCCGTACTAACCAAAATCAGAATCCAGCCAATAGTCGCAATCGCATACTTCACACCAAACTGAATAGTCTGGTTTACCGCCTTCAGTATCATACCAAAAATAATCTGCACACCTCCCAAAATCAGAGAAAGGTTGAACATTTGCTGGTTGTCCAACGAAATAGTTTCCTTTAACGTCTGGAAGAAAGGAACCTGAATGTCATACAGATTAAATCCAAAGCATGTACCCGTGAGTAAACCACAAACCATTGTCGAAGCTCCTAAAATCTGCACCAATGTCAGGATGGGCTTCATTGAGGCACTCAGTTTCTTGGCAAACAGACGATACAGGGTTACCGCCAATAACATGAACAAGCCATAACCGGAATCGCCTAGACAGAGACCGAAAAACAACATAAAGAACGGAGCAAAGAACGGTGTCAAATCCAGTTCATTATATTTCGGCAGCATATACAGACGCATGATAGGCTCAAACAGTCTGAAGAAGCCTTTGTTTTCCAGCAGGATAGGCACATCATCCTCCGGTGTCGGAGCAGCCGTTTCATAATATACCTCCTGTGTACGAAGGTATTCGGTCATTTCCGGCAGACGTTCCGAAGGAATCCATCCTTCCAGCAACATCAGTTTATTGTCGGCCAAAGCATCCGTGCTGAGTACGACTTTCGAAAACTCAATCTGAGAATGTACCTGATGCTGGGCAGCCTTCAAATCTGAAATCACCGTTGCAGCCAAGTCTTTCAATTTCTCTTGAAGAGTTGTCTGTTGTGCTTTCAAATCGGCCACCTTCGCTTGCAAAGCTGAAAGTGAACTATCCGGCAACTTAGCCGTTTCTACTTCCAGTTCCGGCAGCACCATTCCTTTTGTCACTGTGACAAAATACATCTTCGAGCCAATCCGGTTGATGACCGTTGCGTGATACAAGTCTACCCATTCCGATTTAAACTGCTTTTCGGAGCAAATATAAAAACCCATCTGATAGCCAGCTTTACGCAAACGGGATATATTTTGTGGGTCAAAATCACCCCACGGTTCCAACGCTGCCAATTCTTTCTCGGCAGCCTGTACACGATGCGTAAGCTGCTGTGACTGTTGCAGCAACTCATCAGTCTGCTTTAAGGCTTGCTCTCCTTTGGCTGCATCTCCTTCACGCACTTCGGCAGAAGCAGTTTCCATGCCCTGCAACAATTTGATAGCCGCAGCATAACGTGCAGACAAACGGATACTTTCCTGCAGAGCCGCATTCTCAGCACCTCCCTGTGCTTTTGTAGCTACATGTACCACTCCCAGGTCACGGATATTTTTCAAAAAGCAATCATACTCTTTATGGTATACCAAAAAAGTAACTTTTGTCATTTTTGCAATCATTCTTCCGCCTCCTTTCTTTTCTCCTGGATAGACTTCAAAATCTTTTGAGAGGATTTTGACAAGTTTTCCTCGTCTTCCATAAAACGTTTGATTTTCCGCAAAGCGTCCTGATAACCCGGAATCTGCACTTTCTCAAAAAGGTTTACTTTCTGGGTCGTTTTCTTACGTGCATGTTCCAGCAAATCCAACTTGGCAAGAGCAAACTCTCTTTCAATGGCAGTCTGGGCAAGTTTTTTCAATAAATGAATACCGTCGGCATACCACTTCGGGCTACAGAACAAACTAAATGGCCGGATATCAAACTCCACCTCATCCAGCAACGGAACTCGGACACCCGCAATCTTCCGCACACCCAGATGCACATCTTTCACCCTTACCAATGAAGCATCAAACTCATTCCAAAGGGCATGCATGTGCTCGTATGACGAGATTTGCGTTTCCAGTCGTTCCTCCAGTTCGGCAGCTTCTTCCTTGCAGCGTTTCACTTCCATGCGCAGGGCACTCTCCTTATTCTTAATAATAGGGAGCGTACGCACACGGACCTTCAGCTGCTTTTCAAGCTGTTGCAAAGAGGTCTTGTTATACTGAAATTTTATTGCCATTTTAAAGTCTTATAATTTTATTTCTTCCAATACTGATCTACGAACTCTTTCTTGATGTTCACTTCTTCCGGCTTGAAGTATTTGCTGAACAAGCCCCAGGTTACATCCAACATTTCTGTCGTATTCAAGTTCACATCAATAGCCAGCAGCTGGTTGGCATAATCCTTGGCAAAGGCCAGCGCACGTTCGTCGTAGTTGGTCAGGTCGAAACCGTTTTCCATCTTCGTCTTGGCATTCGCTGCATCGGCATACAGACGTACGGCCGCATTCATCACCTGCGGATGATCCTTACGTGTCTTCTTACCACTTACCAGCTGTTTCAAACGTGACAACGAACGGAACGGGTCGACAATTACCTTACCAATGTCACTATCACGACGCAAGAAGAGCTGACCTTCTGTGATGTAACCGGTATTATCCGGAACTGCATGAGTAATATCACCACCGGAAAGAGTAGTCACCGCAATGATAGTTATAGAACCACCACTCGGGAACTGTACAGCTTTTTCGTAAATTTTAGCCAAATCAGAATACAAAGAACCCGGCATAGAATCCTTCGAAGGAATCTGATCCATACGGTTAGACACAATAGCCAACGCATCGGCATACGAAGTCATATCGGTCAGCAGTACCAATACTTTCTGGTTATGTTTTACGGCAAAATATTCAGCCGCAGTCAATGCCATATCTGGAATCAACAGACGTTCTACCGGCGGGTTTTCTGTCGTATTCACAAAGCTGATGATACGGTCCAGCGCACCTGCATTCGAGAATACATTCTTAAAGTAGAGGTAGTCATCGTTTGTCATACCCATACCACCCAGAATAATCTTGTCTGTCTCTGCACGCAGAGCTACGTTCGCCATTACCTGGTTAAAAGGTTGGTCAGGGTCTGCAAAGAACGGAATCTTCTGCCCGGATACCAGCGTATTGTTCAAGTCGATACCGGCAATACCCGTAGCAATCAGTTCAGACGGCTGTTTACGACGTACCGGATTTACTGACGGACCACCAATTTCCACTTCAGTACCTTCAACCTCCGGTCCCCCGTCAATCGGTTCACCGAAAGCATTGAAGAAACGTCCGGCCAGCTGGTCACTCACTTTCAGCGTAGGAGACTTGCCCAAGAATACCACCTCTGCATTGGTCGGAATACCTTCCGTACCTTCAAATACCTGCAGGGTCACTTCATCTCCGGCAATCTTCACCACCTGCGCCAGCTTGCCGTTCACCATAGCCAGTTCGTCATAACCAACCCCTGTTGCTTTCAGCGAACAGGTAGCCTTGGTTATCTGGCTAATCTTTGTATATATTTTTTGAAAAGCTTTTGTCGCCATTTTCTACCCATTTATTGATTTCACTTATTTTACTTTTCTTTCGGCAACCAGCTCCTGCAACTGTTTCTGGAATTCCACATATTGCGGAGAACGGAACTGTGCATAGTTCATCTGCTTGCAGATATTGATCATCTTCTTAAAGAAGTCCATTACTTCCACGAAATTATCAAAGCTGAAATCGGTATGGCAAATGTCAATCACCATATTTACGATTTCTTCCTGACGTTCCATCGGAGTCACTGCATCCACTTCATCAAAGGCATCCTGCTGCAAAATGACAAAGTCAATCAGTTCTGACTTCCAGAAGATCACGTGATATTCTACAGGCACACCGTCATCACCCAAGATGTTAATCTGTTCGGCAATTTCCTTACCACGCAACAGACGAGTCTTCAGCTCAGTCACCTTACCCGTCCATTCCGCGTTGATATGTTCTGTGATATACGCTTCAAATTCAGGATACTCCAGATACTTAGAATAAGAATCAATCGGGTTTACAGCCGGATAACGTTTACGGTCTGCACGTTCCTGTTCCAATGCATAGAAACAGCGAGCTACTTTCTTCGTATTTTCGGTTACCGGTTCCTTCAAGTTACCTCCGGCAGGTGATACGGTACCGATAAAGGTAATAGATCCCGTCGCTCCATTGTTCAGATGTACATATCCTGCACGGCCATAGAAGTTAGAAATAATCGCTGAAATATCCATCGGGAAAGCATCCGGTCCAGGAAGTTCCTCCATACGGTTAGACATTTCACGCAAAGCCTGTGCCCAACGTGAAGTAGAGTCAGCCATCAGCAAGACTTTCAATCCCATGGCACGGTAGAACTCGGCCATTGTCATGGCAGTATACACAGATGCCTCACGAGCCGCAACCGGCATGTTAGAAGTATTTGCCACAATGATGGTACGTTCCATCAACTTACGTCCTGTATGCGGGTCGACCAGTTCCGGGAACTCTGTAAAGATTTCTACGACCTCATTGGCACGTTCACCACAAGCCGCGATAATTACGATGTCAGCTTCTGCCTGTTTGGAGATGGCATGCTGAAGCACTGTCTTTCCCGTACCAAATGGTCCCGGAATAAATCCTGTACCACCTTCTACAATCGGGTTCATTGTATCAATCACACGTACACCCGTTTCCAGCAGTTTGTAAGGACGCGGTTTCTCCTTATAATTGGTCATGGCTTTCTTCACCGGCCATTTCTGAATCATATTCACCGGGATGTCATTACCCTCTGCATCTGTAAGTACAGCTACGGTATCTTCAATAGTATATTCCCCTTCCTCTACTATGGACTTTACTTTATAAGTTCCCTGCAATTGGAAAGGTACCATGATTTTCAACGGCTGATGGTTTTCTTCCACTTCTCCCAGCCAGGCAGACGGTTCCACTTCATCACCCGCTTTCACAATAGGCTTGAACAACCATTTCTTCTCCTTGTCCAGCGGATAAGTATACTGACCACGTTTCAGAAATACTCCCTCCATTTTATCGAGGTCATTCTGCAACCCGTCATAATTCTTCGAAAGCATGCCAGGTCCTAATGTCACTTCCAGCATGTGGCCTGTAAATTCAGCTTCCGCACCCACTTTCAGTCCACGTGTACTTTCAAAAACCTGCACATACACATTTTTTCCCACCACCTTGATTACTTCGGCCATCAGGCGGTCACCTCCGGTCGAGATGTAGCAGATTTCATTCTGTGCCACCGGACCGTCGACAGTCAATGTAACCATATTGGCGATTACGCCTAAAACAGTTCCTTTTGTTGCCATTCTATTTTATTTTTACTATTTTCTAAACTCTTCCGGAATCTGTACCTCTTCCTTCAGATGCTGAATCATCTGGCGGAACAGTTCATTTCCTTTTTCTTTGTCCAGTGAAATCCATCGTTCAATCATTTCCAGCTGTAAGAGGAAAACGAACAAACGCTCTACCGTGAAATAATTAAAGAACGACTCATCCTCCAGCCATTTCCAGGCCAGCATGTCTGTCTTCTTTTCACGTTCCACCAGTTCCTCCATTTCTGCAATGCGCTGCAACTCTTCCATATAAGCCAACTGTTCCCCCAATCCGAAATCACGGGCATTCGAAGTTCTCAGTTGCTCACACACTTCCGTGTCTCCCACAATCCGGGGAGCCACTTCCATCTTGTATTTACGCAAAATAAAAGCAGAGAGGATATTGTTCACATTCAGACTAAACTCAAACCAACGGCTTATGAAGCGATTTCCACATCTCATGGCATACGCATAATAGGCAGCCGCCAGCGCCTCCTCTGCCACGAAGTGCTCCTCACCTGAATTTTGTAGATACAAAGCGATGAAATCATACAAGTAAGAAGGGAACTTTTTCTCGCAAGCATCTCCTTGGCGAACAGCCTCTATCAGAAGCAGCAATTCTTCTGCCGAGAAGTTACCTCGTTCATCAATTCCCGCATCTTTGTCCTTTAAAAGTTTCAACAGATTTATATTATCAAATTTCAGGTAAAACAAATCAATCAGCTTTTTGTCTTTATCAGACAGAGAAGGATAAAGTTCAGATTTAAAGTTTTCAACGGTATAACTCAGTTTGCCATCGTCCAATGACACAGACGGCAAACCAGCTACCAGATAATAATAGTTGCTCATGCCACTGGATTAAAACAACATTTTAACTAACTGAGGACGAAGGAATTCCTTGAAATAGTTTTCAAATTCTTCCTCTCCAAAATTTACTTTATAGGAACCATCCGCAGGCGAAATAGAGAATAACATCTTCATTCCGTTCACCTGATTAATAGTTACTCCTTTATCCAGCAAAGCTTTTGCCTTAGCTGTAAAGTATTTTTTCAGACTGTCCGCATCTTTCACCGAAATCTCAATCGGTTCATTTGCTGACCATTTTTCTGCCAGTGCCAAAATAAATTTATAAAGAAACTCTTTGTCGGCAGTAAATCCTTTTACCGTTTCCTCTACTGTCTGATTAGTCAGCAGGTTTGCCACTTCCGTCTTTAATGCATTTACAGCCTGTCCGGCAAAAAGTTTCAATTCCGATTTAGTGTTCTCATTCAATTCGTCGGCTGATTTCTTCGCTTCAGCCAATATAGACTCAGCCTGCTTTTTTGCATCTTCAATCAGTTTTTCCGCCTGAGCCTGAGCCTCGCTCACAAGGCGTTGAGCTTCCTCATTTCCTTTTTCCACCCCTTCACGGTAGATTTTATCAGTTAGCTCTTGAATCTTGTTTTCCATGATGAATTTATATTTATTAAAGATTACTGCATTTATATGAGGTTTTTAAAACCGCCCAAATATAGCAACTTTTTTATTCAAAGCAACTAAATTCATCATGAATATTGTCTGAAATATCGCTAAAAGCAGCTCAGGTTACATTATTGTATACTGAAGCGAAATCTTATCCAAAAACGTACAGACACAAAAAAGCCCTGAAGCATTTCTGCCTCAGGGCTTCTGTTAAAACGGCGACTACCTACTCTCCCACTTGCGCAGTACCATCGGCGTGACG